>CETA01152162.1_pt1 | contig 35388 bp, 58 predicted proteins | sample 531251 | NCBI WGS metagenome assembly CETA01 (sample SAMEA2622362, study PRJEB7988) | marine metagenome | biome: marine biome (ENVO:00000447); feature: mesopelagic zone (ENVO:00000213); material: "saline water (ENVO:00002010), including plankton (ENVO:xxxxxxxx)" | depth 380 m
CTCCCCATTGATAAATCAAGGGGCTTCCTTTTTGATTTTTTTGGTGAAGATGATTTTTATAATTATTTTCACCAAAAAGAAAATGCTTATGCTTACGAAATTGGTGTTCTGGTTATTTTTGATAAGCCTTTAAATTTAAATGATTTAAAATCAGGATTAAAAGCACCACAAGATTTTTGCTATCTATCTTAATTAAGGACTATTTATGAAAATAAAAACACGATTAAAAAAAGTTGGTAATAACTATATTCCCCAGTATAAAGACTTTTTGTTTTATAAAAATATTAAAGTTCTTTACAGTGATGGCACAAAAGAAAACCTTAAATTTAATTCAATTAATAGAGCAAAATTTATATTAGAAGAGCTTAACTTAAAGAGAAAACCAGAAAATAAAGTTATTCGACCTAAGACAATAACTTTAATTCTTCAACGTTTAGAAGCTATTGCTAAATTTACTTATATTTAAAATTATATTGACTTTCAATTATATTTTTAGTATTCTTATTTTTCTAAAAAACAAGGTTTTAAAATGTCTAAAATATTAAAAAAATATAATTATTTAAAAAAATCAATTCAAGATATTAAAAATAAATTAAAAAAGAAAAAAATTACTTCATTTCTTAACAATATTTTTAATTTTTTTTCTAGTATTGAAAATTTTGCTTATACTTTTATTACTTTCTCTCTTCTTTTTCTATTTGTATTTATTACTCTTGTATTATTAAAAGAATTATTTGGTGTAGATATTAAAAATTTTGTATTTTTATTGTTTTTACCGTTCCTTATAAATATTCCATTTTTATTTACTCCATTTTTTCACCTTTATAGAAATTTTATATTAATTCGAATTTTTAATAAAAAAGAACAATTTCTTATTAAAAAGTTTAATATTTTTTACGAACATAAAAACATATCAGAATATACTATATTTGAAGATATTCTTTATAATATTAATTATCAAGATGTTATTAATTACAAAAATGACATTATAAAAATTACTAATAGTTTATCTTTTGAAAAATTTAACTCTGTGAATCCTAAAAAAAATAAAGATGAAATTAAAAATAATATTATTTCTGATAAATGTTATGTTTTTTTACGATACATAATAGAACGTTTATTTAAATGTTATGAAGAAAAATTAATTACAAAAGAAGAATTAATTGATGAAGTTGATTATTATATAAAAGGATTAAACATTTCAGATAAAGAAACCTTAAGAAAAATATATTTTCAACTTCAAGAAAAGACAGAACAAGACAAACTTTTTTCTGTACAAAATTTAAAAGATTTTAAGTTAAAAGAAAAAATAGCTTTTTAACTTTATATTTGTTTTTATATATTATTGACTTATTTATTTTTTTATTGTATAATTACTATACTTTCAAAACAAAGTAAGGTGATTTTTTATGAAAACTTTAAAACTTTCTTTAATGCTATCAGCAGTTGCTTTCTTAGGTGCTTGCTCTATGACCCCATCTTATCAAACCTATGAAGTTGTTGGTACTGTTGTTCGTTCTGAACGTGCGCCAGAGGTTTGTGAGGAACGAAATAGCGGTGCTGGAAGTAACCCCTTGTTAATGGGAATTATTGGCGGTGTTATTGGTAATCAGTTTGGTAGTGGTAATGGACGAAAAGCAATGACCGCTGTGGGGGCTGTTACAGGTGCTGCAATGGCTAATAAACGTGATAAAGAACTTCAAGGAAAATATCGTTGTTCACGAGATGGATATAATCACACAGTACGATATATTCACCCTGTAACACAAAACTTAAGTTATAAAACAATGAATACAGGAAGACGATATCGTGAAGGAACTAATGTTCGCATGGATGTAGATATTCCTATTACTAATAAACATTAATAATAAATATAATAAAGGCAACCTATATGGTTGTCTTTTTTTTTATCTTTTTTAAAATTGATAACTATAGTATGTCGATTTCTTATTAAATAAAGATTATAATATACCTTCTTAATAAATAGGAGGTCTTATTATGTTTGCTCAAATTTCTCAGATTTTAAAACGTAATGTTCAATCTTTTGATAATATCTCTGATCAAGATATTGATACTATAGAAAATAATATTTTTTCCTTATTAAATGAATTAGAAAATAATAAAAGCGAAAATTTAATTGATAAAATTATCATCCATAATAAAGCTTATAATTTTTTAGTTGATAATGGTTTTTAATTTTTTTATTGACATTTTTATTTTTTTTTGCTATTATTGACTTATTGATGAAGGATATAAAAATGACTTTTAATGATAAAATAAAAAAACTTAAAAAAATTATAAATAATATAGATAAAAAGTTATCTAAACATAAAAAGAAACTTAAATTTATTAGAAGAGAAAATAATTTTTTAGATCATCTATATTTTAATCTAGCTATGCAAGCTTTTTCTTTACTTTCATCTATTGGTTTAGTAATGTTTGGAATAACATTTTTATCATTAGACGCTAATAATCATGAATATGTTATTATAAGAAACTCATTTTTTGTTTTTTTACTACTACCATCAATTTTTTCTATTTGTATAATTCAACGAATTATACATTTTCTTATAAAAGATAGATTATATTACAAACTAGATGAAACAGAAAAAGAAATTGAAGATTTTTTTTCATATCTAGAAAACTCTAATAATTTTAACTTAACGAATATCACTCGTTACTACATTAATAATTCCACTAATCAGGGAGTCTTTTCAGAATTAGATAATATTGTGGCTTTTATTAATAATGATAATAAAGAAAATAATATTGATAAGGATTATATTTTTCATGAATATATTTTTGATTCCTTGTTAGAAGTTTATTTTAATAAACTGATTTCCAAAGATGAACTTATTAAAAAAACTAACTATTGTATTAAAGAATTAAATATTGAAGATGAAGATTTGATTTTAAAAATACAAAATCGCATTAATAAGGCAACATTAAAAGAAAGCAATAATATTATTAATAATAATAGTTTATTAAACAAAAAAGAAAAACACATTATTTTTTAAAAGAAAGAGCAGATATATGACTACATTTTCAGAACGAGTTTTTAAAAATATTAAATATTTAGAAGATTTTAAAACTAAAATTAACAATCTAAAAACATATAAAACACTAAAGTTTTTAAACAATTAAATATAGACAATAAAAATTTAATTAGAGAAACACATAATAATATTTCTAATTTAACATTCAATGAAAATGAAAATAAAATAGAAAACTTTAATATTAATAAACAAAATGAAATTGTTTTTTAATAGATATAAAAAAACCGCCAAAAGGCGGTCTTTTTTTTTATTGATAACATTTAATAAACGTATCTATTTCTTTATTAAGTTGTTTTAGCTCTTTAACTGATAGCTGATTTTTATCATCATATCCTTCTATATAACTTATATAGGTAATATTTTTATTATTTAATGAGTAATCAGACAAATCAAAATAACATTCATCAATTTTTCCATCATATTTATCAATAATTTTAACTAAAACTGAAACATAATGTTGACTATGACCTCGTTCTACAAAAGATAAACGAACATTACGATCTTCGCTTAATTGTAAAATAGATTGATTCTTAGCAATAAATAAAAATTCTTTTGAAAACTCTGATGGCTTTAATAAATTTTTTAATTCTGCTAATATTTTTGATGTGTTCATGTTTTTCTCCAATATATTAATTGTAAAGTATATTATACCTTATATTTTATTTTTTGTAAATAATTATACTAACCTTATAAATGATAATTTTTTATCTTTTGTATAGTAAGATCCTGTATCTATATAAATAACATTTGCTTGGTGCTCTACTTCTCTTACAGGAACATGACCGTGTATTACTTTATCTATGTTTTTAACATGCCATTCTTTTTCATCATTATAATAAGAAAAAGACCATAATGCCTCAACAGGTGAGTCTAATAAAAGATTCCAATCAGCTAATGGTACAGCAGCATGAACAACACCTATTTTCTCACTATTAACATCAAATTCAGCAGCAAAGTAAAATTTCTCCTTAATAAGATCAGCATATTTTTTTATATAATTAAAACCTTTTCCCTTTAACCAATGTGCTTTCATCTCATCAATATAATTTTGAAGCATTTTACAGTTTTCCATACCATCCATATAAAGTTGCTTTTTTTCTATATCATCAACCAATAATAGAAAAACAGACTCATGATTACCATATAAGCATAAGGTATTTGGACGAGTTAATACAAAATCCAATACTTTTTCAGTATCAGAACCTTTATTAATTAAATCACCATTAAAAACAAGAAAATCATTTTCAGTAATATCATTTTCTTTTAAACCAGTCATTAACAAATCATAGTTACCATGAACATCACCGATAACGAATGTTCTTTGATTACTATTATTTAAGTTTTCTTTATATATTTCTACTGGATGATGATCTATCATTTTTTTTTCTCCTTTTATTTTTTTATCATACTATATTTATAGCATTATATCAATTTTTTATTGCTTTATTTTTTCTATTTTGTTATTATTATTTATAAAATTTCAAAGGTTATAATATGTCTATAAAGTTTTTAGGTGCAGAAGTGATTAAAAAAAACAACAAAAGTAAATCTAATGAATCTTGTTTTTATGAACAGCATAAAAATGTTATTGATTATTTTAATAATTTTAAAAGGAAACAAAAAAAATCTTTTTTTTTAAAGAATATTAGCAATTTTAAAAAAAGATATAATGAAGATGAATTTAATTTTTTTTCTCATACTTGTATTGTTTCTTTATTTGCAAGTATTGGAATAAATTTAATTATTGAATCTATTTATTTCTATGGTTTTTTTTGTTTATTTTTATTTTTAATTTTTTTACCGCTTGGTTTTTCATTAAGATATACTAATATATTTTTTAAAATGTTATTTTATATTTTTAATATTAAATTTAATGATATAGAAAAAAAACATCTTAATGTTTTTTTTAATCATAAAGATGAAAATGACTTTTTTTATTATTTAATTAAAAATACAGAACCAAAAGAAATTATTAAAAACAATAATGACATTATAAAACTTTCTAAAAATATTCATAATTTTTCTGGAGATTCTATTTTTCAAAATTTAATTATACCTAAGCTTGATTTTTTATTGATAAAAGAACAACAAATTAAAGAAGAAGATTATTTAAACACTATTCATTTTTATGTAAAAGAACTTAATATAAAAGATACAAATGTATTAACTGAATCATTTGATCATATTGAAGATATTCTTAATACTCATAAAAAACAAACAAAATCTATTAATTTTTTTGAAAATAAAATTGATACTTTAACAAATCATAATTTAATCAATGAAAGCAATAAAAGTGTTGTTTTTTAATAAATTTTTATTACTTTATTTTCTATTATCATTAAATTAAATGAAAATAATAATATAGTTTATACAACTGTTGTTGACTTTTAGGTTATATTTTGTTATTATTATAATATTGAATGCAAACTTTGAAGGTTTAAATTATGATTATTCGGCGTACACTTTTATGCTTTTTTCATAAAGGATTTAAAACTTTTCCAACACATACAAAAAGCAGTTCAGTTTTTAAGTATTTTTTCAGTGATAAATTGGCTTTTGGTGTTAAGAAAATTGCAGGATATTATAATGATATTTCTGATGAATATTGGATTCAAGTTCTTTTATTTATCTTTATCAAAAGAAATTAAAATTTAAGGAGATTATATGTTAACCGTTTGTGATTGGATTCCAGAAAACGCACACAGTGAATTTAATGATATTTTAGAACGCTTTGGTGATCAACGAGTCGTTAAAGAGGTTGATGGTACTATTTATCCTTTTCCAAAATCAAATAATCCACATAAGCATATTTCAAACTGGATTCTTTTAGAAGATGGTTCCGCTTTAGGTTGGAATGAATCACCACGTAATGGTTGGAACTTTATTCATGTTGGCAAACGAGCCGTTGATAACTTTTATGAAAAACATGATGTTAAAGATATTCGTTCTGAAAATGACACTCAAGAAATCAATTCTTTATTTGATAAAGTAAAATGCACTTTTTCATATATTCAGAATGGAAGTATTTTCTTTATTGGTTATACTGAAAATTATAAATTTGTTTATGAACTTTTTATCGAAGAAGCAAGTGACCTTACTATTAATAAAGATGACACTTTACTTTATTCAGACGCTGACAAAGTTCAAGTTTTCAATAACAAAAAAGAACTTGTTTACTCAGAAAATTAAGAGGTATCAATGGAAGAGTCTATTTTACAACAAATTAAAGATATGTTTAAAGCTAAAGCTGTTTTTAGTTATGGCTCTCTTGTTTATAAAAACAAAGAGCCTGAAGATATGGATTTAATTATTATTTGTGAAGACCCTATTCAAGAACAAACTGAATTAAGGTTTGCAGGGCAAAATTTAGAATTGTCTTTTTATTCAACAGAAGATTTTAAAAATAAACTTAATGATCATGAAATTTCTCTATTAGAATGTCTTTATTTAAACGATCTTAATCTTTTTTCTTATGTTGATCATGAAGTTCATAAAATTATTAAAAACTTTCATATTGATAAATCAGTTTTAAGAAAATCTATTTCTCAAAAATCAAGTAATAGTTATGTTAAAGCAAAAAAGAAAATTTTAGTTGATGAAGATTTTAACTTATTTACTTCTTTGAAATCTTTATGGCACTCAATTAGAATTGTTGATTTTGGTACACAAATTGCAAAATATGGTTTTATTAAAGACTATGAATCAGTTAATCATTATTACAATAAAATTAATAATGATTATTTAAAATTTGATTCTTTTGAAATTCGGAAAGATTTTTGGGATTTTATTCATAATAAATATAAACCAATTTTTAATAACTATTTAAAAGAATTTAGAAAATTCGCACCAAAGGAGAACAAAAATGAAAATAAACCATAAAGAATCTTTAAATGGTAAAAAATTTCAACATAAATACTTCCGTAATACTTTTATTGAAGTTGAAATTCGCAAAGGAAATAATGATAACTTAGAACATTTATATATTAATCTTGTAGAAGGTCATGATCTTGTTGGCATGTCTGGACAACGTTCATTTATGCTTGCAACTTCTAATCAAAAAGAACATTGGTCAGATATTTTATCAGAATGGACTGAAAGTAACCAATATTATCCAGTATAATAGTTTTTTATGAAAAATAATGAATTTTCAAATCAAGCAAATACACTAATTAAAAGATATTATTCTTTTATTAAAAAATATTTAAAATCAAAAAATAAAAAAGAAATATTTTATTCAGAAGGCAATAAGTTGTTTGCTGATTTTCATTATTTTTATATAGAAGCCAAAGCTAACCTTTATTTATTATCTTTTTATAATTTATCTAATATAGAAGAAAATTATTTACATACTCAAAATAAATTTTTTAATTTTTATAAAAAAGAAGAAAAAAAATACTATAATGATTGGATTAAAAATGAAAAAAAGGAATATATTTATAAAATTGTTGATGGATTTAAAGAACCATTAAAGTGTTACAAAAGACCGCTTTCTTTCACTTTAAACTCTGTTAATGATCCTTTAACAGATGATGAAATATCTTATTTAAAATATTCATTTAATAAAATTTATAAAAGTGATAATATTAATTTAAACAAAATCAGAACCATAGAATTAACAGTAACCTTAAACAGTTTATTATGGAACCATAAAGATGCATGATATTAATAACTTTAAAGAAAAATCATATAGTTTAATAGAAGATTATCATAAACTATTACCTTTGTATTTAAAATCAAAAACTAAGATAGATCTTTTAAATGATTTTGAGAAACTTAGCTTTAAAATGATAGAATTATTAATTAATTACAAATCATATTACCAAATTTTTTCTGAACCTGATGAAAATCTTCCAAAAGAACATCAGGAATTTGTAAAAATTAAAGACAAACTTCTTAATATACTTAAAGAACTAAGAACAAAAAATTATAAAAACTGGATAAATAGCTCTGATAAAAAATTCATCTTTAAGTCAGCATATGGTTTTGAGCGAAAATTAAAATGTTATGAACGTAATTTTAACTTTATTCTTTTTTCATTAGAAGATCCATTAACAGAAGATGAAAAAACTTATATACAAAGTTTTTTTAATTCTGTTTATGAAACAAACCATGTAGATTTAAACAACATTTCAAATGAACAATTAACTTTTGCATTGAAAAACTTATTAACTAATTAATAAAGGATTTTTTATGGTTATTTTTAAACAATTTATTATTGAAGAATATAAAATACCTATTCTTATTATTAACCTTAATAAACAGAACAAAACCATACTTAATATACCAACTCAAATTGGCTGTCCTATTAATTGCTCCTTTTGTCCTTCAAGTCAACAAAAATTAGTTAGAAACCTAACAAGTAGTGAACTTATTAATATTATCCATTATGCTTTAAACTTTTCTACTACAAACCATAATACTTTATCTTTTACTGGTGAAGGTGAAATTTATTTAAATAAAAAAAATGTTCAAGAAACTATTAATTATTTTGATTATATTGATCGTATAAAAGATTTTCGTATTTGTACATCAGGTATTAAAATAAACAGTTTTGATTCTATTTTTTCTAAAAAAGATTTAAATCTTCAGTTTTCATTACACTCACCTTTTGATGAAAAAAGAAAAACAATTATAAATAAAACACGAAATATTAATGATATTATCTTTAAAATTAAAGAAAACGAAAATGTATTCAATAATATTTCAATTAATTACGTACTTATAAAAGGTTTTAATGATACAGAAAATGATTTAAACGAACTTATTAAGATAATACCTAATAATTGGACAATTAAGCTTAACTCTTTAATAAAAGATGAAAATAATGATTTTCAAGAAAGCAAAAAAGGAGATTACTTTTATAATACGTTATCTGAGAATGGTTATTCAGTATTTTTATTTAATAAAATAGCAAATTCTATTGAGGATAAATTTTTTAATAAAATGACTTATGAAAAATCTAACTCTTTTATTTGATATTTTTATTGACAAAAAATATTAATTATTATATAATTAACTCGCAAGGTTAGAGAAAGGCAGACTTTCCATCGGTTAGTACCGACTCCATATGGAGAGAAAAGAGTTGGATGTAGAAGCCAATCACCTTGTAACTAATTATCTCTTTATATCATTACTAAGGATATTATTATGACTTCTTGTATTATGACATCCACAGGTATTTCAGCTTTTGATTTAGATATTAAAAAATACTACATGACAAAAAACGGATGGCAGTATTATGTTACAGAACTACCTGATGAAGATGGTATTGGTGAAGCTTTAGTAGAAGGATTTGAACAAGAGGTTGGAACTTTTTCTATTGATGAAATTAAACCTTATATACTTTTAACCGCAGAAGGCGAAGATCTTAAAAATCTTTTACCAGCACAAGGATTTGTTTGGAATGAATAATAAACTGTTTACTGAAAGTTATACTGATTCACACGAAGAATTTTACGATAGTAAAAAAGAAAAAAGAAGTTTTTTTGATAATTTTTCTATAACTATTGGACAAAAATATCTTGGTATTTCTTTTTCTGTTAAAAACAACTTTATTGTTTCTCTATTTACAGGAAAAAAACAGTCTTATTTTGAGTATCGTATTTTAATTAAAAATAAAAAACTTTTAAAAAGTAAACATACAAAACATAATGATAAACTGTATAAGTTAGCTTTAAAACAAGCATTGCAAGATCCTGAATTTTCAGAAAAATACTATGAATAATATTTTATTAAAATCGTCTTTTTAGACGGTTTTTTTTTGCTTTTTATTCGTGTTTTTGTTATAATAATATGATAAAATAATAGAAAAGGAAATGTTTAATGATCGTGAAAATTACTGAAAACGAACTAAAATTAATTCTTAGAGATTCACATCCTGAATATAAAAATTTAGGTGATAGTAAAATAGTTGAACATGGTAAAGGAAGTGATGTTCATATTGTTAAAAAAATTCTTCGAAAATCCGATCAAAAAGAACTTAGTATTGGAGTAATATACAATGGCGGATTTCAAGGTTATCAAGACTTTTTATCATTAGTTGTAGATAATGACTTTGATATTGATAATAATAAAGAAGATATTTATGATAGTTATGGAAACCTACTTTCCAACAAGGAAGCACAAGAAGTAACAGAACAAAAAAAAATTACTGCTATTGATCAATATAATGAATTAGTATCTAAAGGTCTTATTCGTAAAGATAGTAATCCAGAAAAAGTATTTTATGAAGTTAAACCAGAACTGCTAAAAGAACTATTAAAACTGTCTAAAAATTTTGAAAATAAAAGAACAAACAAGACATTTAAAGAAATTCAGGATCAGTTTTGGCAAGAAGCCATTGATAATAAAACAAACATTCAAGACTTATGGCAGGTTTGCTTTCAAAATAGTGATTATAGAAAAATGAATATTAATGATTTTTATTATATGTGTTTTCATAAATATAATTTTTATCATAAAGGTCAGTCAATTATTAAAATTGGTAAATCTGAAATTCTTGTTTCAGAAAAAGATTTAAAAAGTATTCAAAAACAAGTTAAACAGTTTTAAGGACGATTTTATGAAAGAAACTTTGTTATCAAGAGAAGAATTCAAACAACAAGTTTTTGATCGAGATAATCATACTTGTGTTTTTTGCGATAAGCCAGCAGTAGACGCACATCATATTTTAGATCGTAAGTTATGGTCTGATGGAGGTTATTATTTGTCAAATGGTTCGGCAGTTTGTGAAGAGCATCATTGGGAATGTGAAAAAACAACTATTTCGGTTGAGGAAGTTAGAAAAGCGTGTGGTATTAAAGAATTTGTATTACCAGTAGGATTTTGTTATAATAAGTCATACGATAAATGGGGGAATGAAAATATTTCTGAACATCAACGAAAAAAAGGTATTCTTTTTAATGATGATGGCGTACAAAAGATTTTAAAACGCTCTGGCTTAATTTATCTTTTTTATTAATTTAATTTTAAGGACTTTTCATGGAAATTTATATTTCAGATTTTGATAAAAACATTAATGTTAATCAAATATCATCATTAAGAAATTTTAATGATACTACTACTCAAGTGACTTTTTATCATAAACCTAAAACAAGATTAAAGCTTGATGTAGGTCTTGTGAATATTCCTTTTTTTGAACTTATTGAACAAATTAAAGATACTGAAGTAACTCATTTTCAAGACATAAAAAATATACAGGGGAATATTTAAAAAATAAAAAAGTATTAACTGAACAATTACTTATTTTGCATGAAAATGACTCTTTAGGTTTAGATTTAAAGTTTGATTCTGAAGGTTTTTTTACAACTTTTAGAAACATTGAAATTGTTGAAAAAGATGGCAAAATTAAAGGTGTAGCTAAAATTAAAGGAAATTCAATTTTACTAACACCACAAATTGGACATCCTGTTGACTTTAACAAGGATAACATGATTAATAATCCTCAACACTGGACTTGGTGTTACGAAAAAAACATTTAATAGAAATTAAATTTATGTGTAGAAAAATGACTGAAAGAGAAAAGTGGATTATTAAAAAAGCCAATGCTCAAGCTTCTGAAGCAAGAGCAAGAAAAATTATTATGGATAGCCGAAAAGAAAGCAAAAACAAAGATAAGGAAAACAAAAAATGAGTATTTTTCAATGCGATAAATGCGGCTGTAGTGATAATACAGCTTGCGGTAACAATTATCACACACGTTATAATAACGAAAAATGGTTTGGGATTAAAAAAGGTCTTAAACTTTGTACGGCTTGTACACCAAGCCATACATTAGATGGTCAATTAGTTGATGAAAGATCAGGAAAATGGCATAACGAATGGCAACGAGTATTTTTACCTAAAGGAGAATTTTTCACTAATCAAGAAGGTAATTTAGAACATAAAGAAACTGGATTATCAGAACATAATTTTATTAAGCAATATCCAGAACGTATTAGCTATGAAAATCAAATAGAATAATTATATAGTTTTTATTTTTTTTTATGCTAAAATAAATTTATATAAAAAACATTTTTACTTATGGAAACACTATCACAAGGAAAAAGTTCTTTCGCTGAACGTTCAAAAAAAATAGCCAAGTCTTTTTTAATTGCTGGCTCTTTATCCGCCACTGCCTTTTCAGCAGCGGCTATTGAAAACGATGCCAATAATGTAAATTTACTTGATGACAACACTTATCAACAATCCATAGAATCTTTTTCGACAGGTAAAAGTAAACTTATTGAAGATTCTGATTATGTTATTCTACATACTCAAAACTTGGAATATGAATCATTAAAAGATGATTTAGAAAAGCATGGTGTTGATTTTTCTGATGTCGAAGAGTTTTTTTCTGAGTCTATAAAAAGAGAAACAAGTAAAGGTGTTGAACCTAATAAAAACTTTGTTGATAACACCGATCTATCTACTGCAAATGGAAAAGAAATTTTATTACACAATACAAGTACCGCAGAACTAAATACATTATCTAATATAATAAAACAAAAAAATTCAAAATTAACTGATATTACTTCAAAATTTATTGTTCAACATGAACTTGCTCACCTTGAAGATACAACAGCACTTTTTCATAAAGATGATCATGACTTTTCAAATCAACATGAGATTTATGCTGATCTAAAAGGTATACAAAAGGTTTTTCAATCAGAAGATCTAACTCCAAATGAAAGGAAACACTTTTTAAAAAGTATTATTGATTGGAGAAAATCAGGAACAAAAGAAACTGTTCAGCATAATGTTCGTGATAACCACACTACTCATTTTGCATTAGAAGCTTTAGCTAACTATTATGAAGCAAACAATTATTCTATGGATTCTGTACATGCTATTGATGACAAAAAACTTTATAATTTTTCTGAAAATATAACTCAAATTGATTTTACTCATAATATTACAGAACAACATAAAAATATTATTATAAAAAAGAAACAAGACCTTTTAACTGATCCTTTTAATATTTCTGCAAATCCTTTATTACATCTGAATTCGCAAGCAACTTTAAAATCTATACAATATGACGATGAAGGAAATATAATAGGTATGGATAAAAATTATAAATTAAAAAAAGAAGATATTTATGATATTTTAAGTGAAAGAGTCAATAATGGACAATATAAATTAGATATTGATTATTTAGCCAATAAACTCGAAGGTAAAAGTGTTGATTTTTTCGACTTAGATAAAAAAAATAATAAAATACAATCTTCTGAAGCTATGAGTATTTTTGAAGAAGCAACTAAACGTTTTTATGAAAATAAAGAAAACTTCACACTTGATGAACCTGAAATTAGTTTATTATCTTTTAATGATCTTTCATTACAAAATAATATTTCCAATGAAGTAAAAAATCTTTTTCAAAACACTTATAATCAAGATAGACTCACTGCTCAATATCAAGAAAAACTTGATAATGATAAAAAACAAAAATCAAAAAACAATAATTCGCCAAAACCAAACCAATCGTAGGATATAAAATGAAAAAAATATTTTTTAATGAAGATTACAGTATTTTAAAAGAAAAAAATATAATTATTATTAATATTCCATTAGTTCATAATTTTAAATATTATGAAAAGATAACTACTAAAGTTGATAACATTATTATTATAGGACATGATGGTAAAAATAAAATAGCAGGTATTATAGCTAATCAAGATCAAAATGTTATTTTTTCTATAAAACAAGCCGAAAAAATTATTTTAAATATATTTAACTATTCTGGTGATAAATTATTATTTTCTAAAGATTTTTAATTTATTTATAGACAATATATTTTCTTTTTGTTATAATTATTAATGTCGCTGAAACGACATTTCAATATGGTTCGAAAAACCATTAACTAACAGAGAGGAAAATACTATGGATAAAACCACACTTGGTGATCGTATGAAATCATACGAAAAACTTGAAACTCAACAAAAATTCATCCCGACACTACCTATTGTTATTCGTATTGACGGACGAGCTTTTTCTAAATTTACAAAACCTTTTAAACGTCCTTATGATAAAGACTTAACTGATGTTATGATTGAAACTACAAAATCACTTGTCGATCAGTCAAATGCTGTTATTGGCTATACTCAATCTGATGAAATCAGCTTGATTTTATTTTCAGAAGATATTAAGTCACAAGTGTTTTTTAATGGACGGAAAGACAAGCTTTTAAGTGTACTTTCTGGCATTGCAACATCAACTTTTATGTTCCATGCAATGCAAAAATGGCCTGAATACATTCAAAAGTTAGCAACTGCAAACCGTTTACCATCTTTTGATTGCCGTGCATTTAACGTTCCCAACAGATTAGAAGCTGTTAATGCTTTAGTATGGCGGGAGCAAGATGCAACTAAAAATGCTATTCAAATGCTTGGTCAAGATAACTTTTCACACAAAAGTTTACAAGGTTTATCAGGTAATTTAATTCAGAAAAAATTACTTGAAAAAAAAGATATTAACTTTAACGATGAACCTTACTTTTTTAAACGTGGCACATACGTTCGTAAAAAAACACGAACTATTTTTGTTAATGAAAGTAATGTTGCAGGAATTACTGATAGTGAAATTGGTCAACAACAACTTTTAGAAAAAGGGTTTGTTAAACGTAGCTTTTTAGAAGCTTTCGACTTTGAGCAATTAACTAAAATTCAAAATAAAGTTGAAGTTATTTTTGAACAAGCAGATCCTGTTTTTTATAAAGAAGAAGAATAAATAATAGGTCAACAAAAGGTTACTAAAAATAGTAACCTTTTGTGTACTAAGATAATAGGATTATAATCCAATAATTTTTTAATTTATAGGAATATAGTCCTATTTTTTTTTACATTTTATTAAACTTTTTACACTTTTTAGCACATAAAAGTGTTTTTATTATCTCTAAAATAATATTTAAATTGTTTTAATCTTTTTTGTTTTGGTATAATTATATTTATTAAAAAGAATCTTAAAGGAGCTTTTATGAAAACAATTATCAATCAAGAACTTCGTCTCAACAACGCAAATTTTAATGATCAGAAACGTCAATTACTTAACGATTTTAATATATTTTTTAAAGAAACACCTACCGAAATACTTATACAAGAACAAAAAATTGTTTTAAATGAAATTGACATGAATACTTTTTTTTATGAAATATTATTTTTTAACAATCAATTTGACATCGATTTTTCACCATTAGGCGGAAAAGGATGTGAAATTTGTTTTAATATAAAAAATAAAGAGAAATTAGAAGATACTGTCAAAGGTTTCTATCATGTTAAAACAGAAAGTGGTGACGAATATATGACAGAATTTTCTGTTCCAAGAGAAAACTCTGATTTTTATGTAAAACAACAAATTGTTGAAGATTTATGGACAGAAATTGAGTATTGGATTATACAAGAAAACGAATGTGAAGGTACTAATTTGACAAAAGAATATTGCTTAAAAGATCCTAATAAAGCATTAGATATTTCTCTTTTATATCCTGATATTAATTATAATCAATCTTAATACTCTTTACTTTAATTAATCTAATTATATAATATAATTATGATTAACTTTAAACAAAGAAAAAATAATAATTTAACTGTTGTCGATTTATTTTGTGGTGCTGGAATAGGAGCATATGGTATTAAAAAAGCAGGTTTTAATATCATATATGCTCTTGATAATCAACAATATGCTGTTGATACTTACAATCAAAATATAGGTGATCATGCAATATGTGACAATATAAAAAAAATTGATTTAAATACCATTCCATATGCCGATGTATTTATAGGCGGTTTTCCTTGCCAATCTTTTAGCTCAGGAGGTTCTGGAAAAGGTATTAACGATAAAGACAAAGGTGATCTTGGATTTTATTTTTTCAAAGCAGTTAAATTAAAACAACCGAAAGTTTTTGTATTAGAAAATGTTAAAGGAATTACATCTAAAAAACATAAATATTTTTTAGATGAACTTTTTAATAAATTCAAAAGTATTGGTTATAATATAGAATTTAAAGTATCAAACTGTTACGAATATGGCGTTCCGCAAATTAGAGAACGTTTGTTTGTTGTTGGTGTAAGAAAAGATATTAAGAACAAATTTAAGTTTCCAGAAGTATTGCCAGAAAATAAAAGACAACATCTAATTGATGCCATTGGTGATTTACCTGATCCTGATTCAGACCATAATATACCCAACCATAAACATTATTATACAGGTGGTTATTCTTCAAGATATTTATCAAGAAATAGACAAAGACAATGGAACCAACCTTCATATACAATTTGTTCATCAGCAAGACAATTACCACTTCATCCAGAGCCAGCTAATTATGATATTAGAAAAATGGATGAATATAATTGCGATCCTCCAAGGCGATTTACAGTAAGAGAATGCTTAAGACTACAAACTGTTCCTGATGATTTTATTTTTAATGACTCTATAGATTATTTAAAACAACATATTAGATGTAGTGGTATTCCAAGCTTGGTAGCATATAAAATATTTATTAATATTGAATTTTTATTAATATAATTTATTTACTTTTTGTTTTTTATATGTTATAATTTTTTAATATTAAACTTAATTAAAGAGTGATTGGTATGACTAAAAACAAACAAAAAAATACTGGGAAAACTAAAGTTATTGAAGAAAAAAATAAAATTGATAAAAACGAAATTATTGCTTTTTATAATATTTTCTCAAAAGAAGATATTAAAGAAGCAAAAAAAACTCTTTATAAGTTTTCACGTAAAAAATTTAAAAATCAACATGAAAAAGAAGAGTATCTTTATTTCATGGATTTAAATCAACGAAATTTAACAGATAAACAAAAAGAACATTTTTATATTTTAAAAGAAATGAAAAGACTAGGCTTGAATCTTTAATTGTTTTATATTATAATATGTTTATTGTTTCCGCATAGCTCAACGGTAGAGCAGGGGATTCTAAATCCTGTCAGTTGCGAGTTCGAATCTCGCTGCGGAAGCCAATTTATAAAATAGAGGATAATAGTATGTTTAATTCATTTGCTATCTCAGATATTCCAGATTCAATTTTTAACCAAAATCGGTTAATTGCTAATGAATGGTATAAACAAGGTAAAAGACCTTCTTACAGTAATGATATTGTGGGAAAATTGACAGCAGGTTATGGTCGTTTAGATTATCATGGTTATTTTGAATATCCTTTAACTCTTATTCATGATAGAATTATTATTTCTTAATTAGGAGCTTATTATGGCAAAAAGTGCTTTCGGAGGATTGATTCCAAACGATCAAAACACTATTTATATTGTTAAAATTAGTCAATATAAAAATTTTGATTTATCAAGTGTTGTTAATGTTTTTTCAACTCATGACTTAAATAAAGCAAGAAATAGAAAACTTTCTTTTAAAAATGAAATTGATAAAAAACGTTTTCGTTTTGGAGATTCAGAAAAAGTAGACATTGATAAATTAAATATTTCTTAAAAAAAGACGCTTAAAAGCGTCTTTTTTATTGACTTTTTATAAATATTTTTATATAATATTACTATTATAAATAAGGTATTCTTATTTTTAACCAAATTTAAGGAATTTTAAATGTCTATTAATATTGTTACTCATTGGCAAACCTTTCATATTGATGAAATCTTTGCGATTGCATTTCTAAAACTTTATGTTGATAAAGATATCAATGTAACTCGTACTCGTGATAAAAGTATTCTTTCAAAATCAGTTCAAGATCCTGATACTTGGGTACTTGATGTTGGTGGTGAATACAACCCTGATATGAAAAACTTTGATCATCACCAAGCATCCTTTTCTGGAAAATGGTCTGATGGTACACCATACTCTACTTGCGGTATTGTATGGAAATACCTTAAAGAAAATAATCTTCTTGCTCAACATATGAATAAAGAAACTATTCAACGTATTGAAGAAGAAGTAATTATTAAGGTTGATAAACAAGATAACGGTATTGAATTCTGGAAAGAAGCGGCTTTTATTGGTATGTTTAATCGTCAAACTGATGACCAGAGTAAACAAAACAGCCAGTTTTTCAAAGCATTGAAATCTACTGAGGAATTTTTTAAAAATATGTTTGCGTTGATTCGTCAAAATATTAAAGCTGAAAAACAGGTTTTAAAAGTTGTTAAGAAATCAGAAGAATACAAAAATGTTATCTTTATGGATTCTAATAACAAAAATGTTTTTAAACAATTAGTGTTTCATACTGATAAACAAATTGCAGTATTACCTTATAAGTCTAAAACTTCTTGGAAAATTCAATCTCTTCCATCTAAGAATAATGCCTACGATGTTAAATGTCCTATGCCTAAACATTGGGGCGGTTTAAGTGACAAAAAACTTCAAGAAGTATCAGGTATTAATGGTATGGTTTTTTGTCATAAAACAGGATTTATGTGCGTATTTGAAGGTTCTAAAGAAGAAGCAATTGAAATAGCTAATCAGATTTATCTTTATAACCTTGCTCAAAAATAATATCATATTTTTTCAATTATATATAAAAGCCTTCATTTCATTATGGAGGTTTTTTTTATGTATAAATAATTAGTTTTTTTATATATATTTATCCTAACATGTATAGAAAATTTATTTTTTTATACATATTTGTCTTTATATGTTTAAATTTTTCCATTTTTTAAACATATTTTAATTTTATGTCGATATAATAAACATATGTATTGACTTATTATATAATTTTTTGTATAATTATACATATCAAATATTCAACATAAGGATAATTTTATGTCTAAACTTAATACACGTCATTTAGTTGAAGAATTTCTTTCTTCGAATGGTCATAATTTAGATAATTTTTCAGAAGAACTTCTCGGCACTTTACAGGTAATGGTTGAAACAACTTTTCAAAAATCTATTTTAGATACACGTATGATTCTTTCTGGATTATCAGATGAAAATGGAAATGTTAATGCGGAAGAAGCTAAAGAATGTGTTCGATGTCTTTTAGTTGATTATGGTATCCTTCAAGATTCTGATCCTGAATACGAGCGACTAAAAAGAACTGTAAAAGGATTTGTAGAAAACTCATTAGCTAACGATTGCCTTTTTCAGTCAATGCCTGATACAGAAGATCACGACTGGGATTCAGGTGATCCTGAAACATTAGAAACTATTGTAGAAATGGTATTTTCAACGGAAGATGAAACATTTTATGACTTGTATGCTGATAATATTCTTAATTATTTACAAGAAGAATATCCTGATTATGCTTAATTTTCATCTATAAATATTTTTAAAAAATTGCCTTTTTAGGTGCTTTTTTTTTGCTTTATTTTCTTTATTTTGATATAATAAATTATATTAAATGACTTAGGAGAAAACAATGCTTGATCACATTTCAAACTTATTAGGTGAAGCAACAATCAAAATTTTACATAAGCAATACACACCATCTGGTTCACACCCCTTATCAGTTAGAGTAGGTTCTGGACGAAGAACATGTCATCAATTTGATCGATTACAAAGAAATTCAGTTATCACCTATGGTAAGAAAGCAATAAATGATAAAATTCAAAATGGTCAAAAATCATTAGGATACACTACTGCAAAAGAAATTAAACAATATGGCTTTTTTAATGGTAAAATTACAACTAAAAATTTATTAGTTGCAGTTGTTCTTCACGAATACGCTCATTATATTCAGGTATTAAATGGACAGCGATATAGAGGAAGTGTTCATAATGATCATTTTTATGAAATATTAAATGACTTACATTATCAAGGTTATGCGAACGAGGTTAAGTCATTTTTAGATAACGATCCAGTTTTTAATCAATTGCCAGATGAAAAAATTAATGAAGAAGCTAATAATTTAAAAGAAAAGATTAAAACAGGCGACAAAGTTTCTTTTACTTTAAAAAGTGGTAAGAAAGTAACACAACGTGTTATTCGCTTAAATCAAAAAACTGTTTCAACTGAAACATATAGAATTAGCTATAGTGTTATTGATGAACATATTCCTAAATCAGAAATAAAAGACAATAACGATATAAAAGAAAATTTAAATAATAAAAACATTATTGTTGGTAATTATATTAAATTTACAAATAGTAAAAACCAAACAGTTACTGCTAAAGTTTCAAAAGTAAACTTAAAAACTGTTTCCTGTAATGATGGACGCTACAAGTATAAAGTACCTTTTCATTTTATTCAGGAACAATTAACTGAAAATCAATTAACTCATAAGCCTGTTATTAAAGATCGTGATTATTTTTCTCACTTAAAATCAGGTGATGAAATTAAGTTTAATAATCGAGGTAAAACTGATAAAGCTATTATTATTCGACTTAATCAAAAAAGAGCAACCTGTAAAACCGATCATGGAGAACTTTATATTCCATATACTTTGATTATGGATTAATATTTATAGAGCCATTAATTTTTATTTAATGGCTTTTTTTATTGATTTTTTATATATTTTTTTGTATAATATAGTTATTCAATAAGCAAGTAAGGAAATATTATGAGTGATAAAATTTTAAAGATTTTTTATGATCCAGAACCTATGAGTCCAAGAGATAGTGATTGCAATTTTGCAAAAATGATTTTCGTACATCCACGTTATGAATTAGGTGATTCTAATCCGCTTAATATTTTACGTGATGATATTATTAATCACCCACGTTATAACACTACTACCGCAGAAAGTTATAATCTTAATGACGCAAGAGATTTATTGGAATACGCACAAAAAATTGATTTATTTGCGGTCTTTCAAAAAGTTTATTGTTATGAACATAGCGGTATTACCATTGATACTGAACCTTTCAGTTGTCCTTGGGATTCTGGAATGTTAGGTTTTATGTATGTAACTAAAGATGATATTCGTGAAAATTGGAATATTAAACGTGTTACAAAACAATACCTTGAAAGAGCAAAACAACTAATGCTTGCAGAATTTAAAACTCAAAAATCTTATGTTGATGGTGAAAATTATGGTTTTGCTATCTTTGAAAAACAAGAAGACGGTTCTATTGAGCGTACTGATACTTGTCATGGATTTATCGGTGACGATTTAAAAACTAATGGTTTAACTGATTACGTTGATGAAGATCTACACGAAGAATTAGAGCGGATTTTTAATGAATATGACTTTGTAAGTTGGTCAGAAGCAATGGAAACCGAAAAAAGTGCAGAAGAAGTAGAAATGGAATATTAATTTATTTCTTTTTCTTAGTATTTTTGATATAATAGCTTCATAATTTTATGGAGCTATTTTTTTATGAGTCGATTAAAACATAAGAATGGAATTTTAACATTAAATAACGGTAAAAAATATCAATTGAAATTTGATTGGAAAGATATTTTTATTCAAGCTAATGGTAAAGGATTAGTTATAGGGAAAGAATCTTATACCACTGCATTTTTCGAAGCTTTTCCATTAGACACCTTTATTAGAGGTGAAGGAAAAACAATAGAAGAAGCCGAAAAAAATGCTTGGAATATTTATCAACGCTATTTACAATGTCCTAAACACGAATACAAACAAATTAAGGAATCACATCATAGAGGTCAATGTATTCACTGTGGCATAGAACACTCTTATATTTATAAATTAAAAACACAATGTAAAGAATGCAAAAAAATAGATTCTATTTTTTATTTTTCTGACTATATTCTTAATAAAGATGTTGATTTTTTAATTAAAGATTTTTTTTATAACAAAAATAAACTTATACCATCAGAACAAAAACCTGAACCTTATTGTTATGAACATTATTTAGACAAACTAAACGCTATTGATATTGAAAAATATGATCAATTTTTAAGTTTTTTTAATGATTATCATAATGATGAATTTAATATACCTATTTTTGTTCATGAAATTACTCAAAAAATAAAACATGAACTTTATTTTAAATATTTTTCTGAAGAAAAGAGGTATAATACAAACGCACTATTTTTAAAGCATATTAATGATTTCTTTTTCGATCATCATCGGTTCTTAAAAAACAATTTTATTATTATTGCTAACAAACTCAATGTTACTTTAAATTTTGGCGAATTAACAGAATTAATGGAAATAAAGTTTTTAAATTATCAGAACCTTCTTAAATCTTTTGATAATTATATTAAATTTAAATTAAATGATAATAAACAAGAAGAAAAATTCTATATTGATAATGACTATATTAGAAATTTAATTATAAAAGTTAAAAAAGAAAACAATTAATTAAATAATATTTTTAAACATAAAAAAACCGCAATTAAGCGGTTTTTTAATTTAATCTTTTCATAAACTCATTATATTTGTATTGTTTATCAAGATAATGACGTTCACCATTATCAAGTATTACAAGACATCCTGAAACAACATAATAATATCCTGTCCAACTTTCTTCTTTACAATGTTTTTCAGCATCTTTCCAAGAAGAAAATTCTAATTCTTCTGTTCCAGACCAAGCACGGTAATCTTTATCTATTTCATCAATTGTAAAAATTAATTTTTGAATTTTTTTATTCACATTTCACCTCTTTTACTTTTATATATTTTACCATTTTTATTACTAAAAAGTCAACTTTTTTATTTTATTTAAAAGCCTTTTTACTATTGATTTTTTATAAAAAAAATTATATAATTAGTTACATGGTTAAACAATAAATAATGTTGGAATATATGTCATTTTTTAAACAGCAAATTAACAACCTCATTAATGATAATGAACTTAGTATTCTTTATATGAGTGATCTTCATTTTGAATTTGATTCAAATTTAAAAGATTTTAACTCAGTTATTTCCGAAAAACATGCTGACGTTGTTGTATTGGCAGGTGATATTGCAGGAGGTTTATATTCTTATAAATTTATTCAACACTTAAATAACTTAGGCTATTACGTTATCTATGTTTTAGGTAATCATGAATTCTATGGTCAAGACTTTAATCAGTTAATTAAAGACTATAGAATATTATCTGAAAACAATGATATGTTTTCTTTTTTAGAAAAAGATGTACTTAACCTTAATGGTGTTGATTTTATTGGAACAACTCTTTGGACATCAGCAGGAACCAAAGATATTTCAGAAGAAATTGATTTTAACACAAAAACACATTTAGATAATATATCTGACTTTAAAAAAATTAATAAATTTACACCAGTGGTTATGAAAACTATTTTTTATGAAAGTTTTAATTTTATAAAAGAAGCTGTTAATAATAGTAAAGCAGAACATAAAGTGGTTATTACTCACCATGCGCCCTGTAATATTAGCTCATTAGAACATTATAGAGCTAACGTTGTAGCACAATCATCGCATGTTACTGAATTAGGTAATTATATTTCATATACTGATATTTCAGTATGGATTCATGGACATTTGCATAACTCTTCTGATTACTTTATTAACGAAACCAGAATATTATGTAATCCAAGAGGTTATAAAGATCGGAATGGCTTAAATGAAAACTTTACTTGGAATGACGCAATTATAAAATTTAAATTAAATGGAAAAAAAATATGAATAATAAAAAATACTTAGGCTAATTTGATGTTAATATTAATAAAACACCATTTAAAAATTATACTGAAAATGATTGGGCTTGTTATTTTCTTTTTCAATACGGATGTTTTGAAGGTTCACATCATAAAAACTGGACAATAGATCAAGCCTTGCAAATACTAAAAGGAACAAAAGTTATTATTAAAGAAGCACGCTGGAGCGATGGTTATTCAGAATATAGAATAACACTTGATGAACCTTCAGACGAATATAAAAATTTCTTAGCAGAACAAGATGAAGAATATTTTGATGAAGATGATATTATTGCTCCATAAATTTTAAAATGCTACTTATAGTCTGTTGTTAAAGTTATAAAGTACTTATATAATAATACCGAACTTAATAAAAAAAAGGAAATTATTATGAAACAAGTAACTATTCGCTTTATGGCTAACGACTTAATGTTTTTTCAAACCATTATATTAGAAGATGAAACTATTTCAGTTAATGATTTTATACAAGGTTTAAAAGAAAAAAAATATTTAACAACAACATGGCATGAACGTGATCTTGATGATGAGAACTTTTCTGATACTGAGATAACTGACTTATCAGGTAAACGTATTGGCTATGTTAAATCACAAGAAACAGAAGATGTTTATAGTTATAAAGAGTTTGAGGTAATTGATAGTACTGACTATTAATCACTTTAAAGTTAATATTTAAAAGGCAATCTTTATGATTGCCTTTTTATTTTATTTATTGTATAATGTTTTAAATTATAAATTATTTAAAAAGGTTATTTCATGAACAAAAGAACAAATTCTACCTTAAAAATGAGAAAAAACTTTTCTTCTAAAGCAGAACTTCAAGGTCATAAATGGCTTGAACGTGCAGGATATATTTCTCAACATTCTTCTGGTATTTTTCACCAGAATACTTTAATGGTTAAATTACTTAGAAATATTGAAAATATTATTTCTTATCATTTAGAACAAATTAATGGTAACGAAGTAACCTTACCACAATTACAATCTGATCATATTTGGAAAGAATCAAAACGTTGGAATGATTTTACTAATGATGCTAATGCAGAAATGTTTTCCACTCAATCAAGAAATGGTCATGATTTTTGTTTAGCAGCTACATCAGAAGAAGCGGCTGTAGATTTTATTAAGTCATTTAACTTTAGTAAAAAAGATTTTCATAATAATTTATTAATTTTCCAACACTCTAATAAATTTCGAGACGAATTACGTTCTTATGGTGGATTAATTAGAACAAAAGAATTTAAGATGCTTGATGCTTATTCATTTTCTTTATCAGAAGAAAGTATGAATAATACTTATGAAAAAGTAAAAAAAGCGTTTTCTGATATTATGAATGAATTAGGTATAGAACATGCTTTTGTGCAAGCAGATAACGGTTCTATTAAAGGATCTGAATCTGAAGAGTTAGTTGTATTTAGTGATATTGGAAATGACTATGTTCTAATTGACCAAGATGGCACTTGCATTAATGAAGAAATGAAAGATAAAGTTTCATTAAAAGGTAAAGTAAAAAAAGTAAAAGCATTAGAAGTTGGTCATATTTTTAAATTAAACCAAGAATACACAGAAAATATGAATTGCTTTTTTATTAATGAAAAATCTCAAAAAGAATTCTTATATATGTGCTCTTATGGAATTGGTGTTTCAAGATTAGTTTCTGTATTAGCAGATCTTTTCTGTGATAGTGATGGATTGCGTTGGAATCAAAATATTTCACCTTTTTCTTTTTATATTTGTCAACTTGGTGAAGATGATAATATTAAAGAATTATCTCTTGAAGTTGCAAAAATTCTTCATAATAGAAATTTAAGTTATATTATTGATGATCGAAAAGAATCTAATGGCTCTAAATTTAAAGAAGCCGATATGTCTGGTATTACTTTTCAAATTATTATTGGTAAAAACAATGCTGATAACTTTAAGGTTGAATTTAAAAACAGACTAGATAATGAAGTTGCAACATTATCTTTAAATAGCCTTATAGACGTTTGTAATACATTAAAATAATACTTGATTTTTTATACAATACTTTGTATAATACATTTATTAAATCAACAAACACAAGGCATCAATTATGACTTCATTAATATTACAAGAATATAAGGTTTATCCTTTTTTATCATATGAAGATGCATCGGAGCATCTTAAGGTTTATTCTAAACATTCAGAAGCTCAAATTGTTGAATTTCAAAAAGGTTATTTTATCATAAAAATCAATGATACTTTTTATGTTGATCAGTCAGGTGGATTTAATACTAAATCACCTTTACATCTATAAATTTGGAGAATTATCATGCCAGAACAAGATTTTGTACAATCACCATTAGAGAATACCGAAAATTATATTTCGCCTTTGGATAATCCAAATATTACTCTTGAATTTGCACTTCGCTATGTAGATAGTGTTAAATCTGAATATTTAGAACAAGAGGTTGAAGCACTTAATGAAGAAACAGGTTTTGAACCTATTTTAAATGAATCATTAGGCAACCGTTGTTTGGAAATTTTATATTTAACTAACAATTTACCAAGCGATCATCTTGTTCCAAGTAATGTTATTCTTAGAGCTATTTTTAAAACTGCATTACCTTGGCATCGACTTCAAGATCAAGATCGTAATTATAAAGAAATTGAGATTGTAAGAAACTTTTTAAACCGTGATTTTAATAGTTTCTTTAAACATATTATTCCAACTAACGATGTTTTCTCAGAAGAAGCTAAAACTATTACCAGTACTGTTGCTAAAACAATCTGTTGGACAGGATCTAATGTTGGTCAGTTTTTAGTTTGTCAACAAAATTAATTTTAAACTTTAATACTTTATTTTAAAGGCAACTATTAAGTTGCCTTTTTTATATCAAATCTTTATTATTTTTTTATTTATTAATTATTAATTTATTTTTTTTTACAAGAATAATTATTTCTAAGCATAATATTTAATAAAAACTATATTTTTAAATATAAACAAACAGATAACAGGCAAAAAAATTACTCTCAACTCATTTATATTACTTATGAAAAATCTGTAAAATTAATGCCTATATTTTCAGTGCTTTATTTTTTGAATTGTAAAAAAAACATTTGACTTTGTATATTAAAAATTATATAATACTTTATCTTTATAAATAAATACAAGGAATAAAAATGTCACAACAACAATTTTTTTCAGATGATATTAATGAATTAACAGATTCTAATGTTTATAATGTAGTTTGTCGAAATCAACAAAATGGAAGATATTGTTATGGTTTTTTTAATGAAAAAACAGGTGTTCTTTCTACAGGATATCAATTTGAAGAAAACGATGATTTAGATATTGTTCTTGATCAAACTGTTTGGTCTTTTGTTCAAAAAGAATCTTTAGATAATATTGAACAAAAAATTAACAATTCAGAAGATAGCACTGAAAAAAAAGAAGAACACAATATTGATACTGTAAATATATTAGTTTTAAAAGATCATCTTCCTTTTGAAATTTTAAGTTTTCCTAAAACAAAAATTCAAGAAGCTGAAGAAACATTTCTTTCTAAAATTAAAAATCATGTCAGTCCTTACTTTAAAGAAGAAGAAATGAATGATTTTCTTGACGATGGATCATGTTCCTTATCAACTTTTTCGTTTGAAGTTTATTTAATTCATTCTTCATAACTATTAATAATAAAAGAAGCCTTTATTTACAAAGGCTTCTTATTTTTATTTATATTATTTTTATAATTAGAATTTCTATTTTTTATTTTTTGTATGTAATTAAAAACTTCTTTTTCTTCTTGTTTATCTCTTTTATTTGCAGTAAACATTTCTTTAAATCTATCTTCACTATCTTTTTTTACTTCACCAACAACACAACCTTTATCATTAAATATTTTCGCCATTAATAGATAAACCTTTTTCATTACCTTCTTTATCATAATTTAAATTTATATAATAATCATTTCCATCTATATTTTATAATGATAATACTTGTTTTCATTATTTATATTTTATTTATTAAATTTTAAGTCTTTATAATATTTTATTTCTTTTATACTTTCTTTTATATCTGATAAAGCATCATGAGTTCCAACTTTTTTAAATTCTAAATCACTACTACACACATCATTCATAAATAATTTTAAAGCAGTAACATCTAACATTCTATAATGTAAATAACCATTTAATTTTGGCATTTTTACTGTTATAAAATCTCTATCTAACCTTATACTGTTTCCAGCAAGATAAGATTCTTTTTCTTTTATATTATTATCTTTTAAAAATTCTAAAATTCTATTTTCAGCTTCACTTAATGTTATTTCGGACTTTAAACAATCTTTCATTAACGTATCTTTAAATTGCTCTTTTGACCAATCAGAACACTTACTTAACTCTTCTTCGTTTTGTTTTATTATTATGTTTAAAGGCTCTGCTATTTCATTGTAATTTTTATCCGTTAATACTACAGCAATTTGTAATATTGGATAATATTCTCTACCAAATTGATTATTGATCTTTACATCATTAAAACCACCTGTTTCTATATCAATAAAAACATATCTTTTTAACCTTTCTTTTCTTCTATCCATTCTTTCTTTTGCTTTTTCAACAGTTACTTTCTCGCCAATATTATGTTTTGATGTTTTCATTTTTGACTTTAATTTATTTTTCATTTTTTATCCTTTTATTTTTTATAACATAATATTTTGGCTAATTAAAATTAAATGACCATTATACCTTGTTCATAATAACCTTTATACTTTTCTCTTCTTTTTTCATTTAACCAATTTTCTATAGTTGTTTTATTACATTTTTCGATATTATATTGTTCTAACTTTCTAATTACATATTCAGCATCTAATCTTGAATGCAAACTTAAAGATTTAACGCCATTTATTGTTTGACATTTAACATACTTAATAGAACCTTTATTATTAATAAAAATATAATAAAAACCTTTTTCATAACAAATTGAGTAATTTTTTAATTTACTATTATTTTCTATCATACTTACAACTCTTCAATTCAAAAATTTAAAAAAATATACATTATTATATCATCTTTTTTCTTATTTAGTCAATATATCTGTAACAGGCAAATTAAAAAATAATATACAAATACTATCAATTAATCCTATTAAGGATATTTTTTATATCAAAGAATTTGATACTAAAAATAACATTACCAAAATAATTATTGAATCTAAACAATATAATAATTAATTTTTTTTCTTGACTTATTATGTTAGTTCTTATATAATTTAATTATTGAATTGATAGCTAATTTTTAAGGAAATATTATGAATATTGATTATTACAGCATGAGAGATAATTCAGCACCAACATATCCGAGTAAAAACGACTATAAAAATTATCAAATTTTTGATATTGATACTATGGAACCTATTTCAAATCCAGAAGAACATAAAATTACTAAAGAATATGCAGAGTCTGTTATTGGAAAGCGTATTTACGGTGATGAAAAAGTTTTTTCTAATGATAAATTCATTGTAAAAGTTATCTTCAATGAAGAAGATTACAAAAAAGACCTTGAAGAATATAAAACAGAAACCAATCAACGTATGGATGAATTTAAAAAAGAGCTTTTTAATCTTTATGGTTCTGATAATCAAGAACTTAATGAATTAGTTTATGATAAAGCTTGGCAAGATGGACATAGCGGTGGTCTTGGTGAAGTTGAAAGTGAATTTCAAGAACTTATGGACTTTGCAGAGAATATTTTTGATTTAAGTAACAGCTAAACTATAGAAACCTTGTATATAGAATTCTTTATGCAAGGTTTCATTAATAAAACTTTTATATGACTTCTATATGTAAACTTTTATTATTAAAACTTACATATAAAATTAACTAACTTATTAAAAAAGGTAAAAATATGATAAATATTTTAAAACATAAAAAAATTATTTTTTTATTTTTTTTGATTATTTTACTTTTTGTTGTTTTTAACTTTATAAACCAAAATAAACGAAACACAGAAATAAAAGAGTTTAATAAAGAATATTTTTATCTTTATTATAAAGAATCAAAGCATTTTTATCAAAACTTTTTTCTTTATAAAAGATTTATATATTTTTTTAATGAATGTTATTTTAAAAGTAAAAATAATCTGAGGGACGAAATATTAAGAGATAAATGTATTGATAATGTTATTAATATTTTATCTAATTATCATGAAGAGCCACTGATTAATGAATTAATTACAAATTTTTATAGTTTTACAACTATTTTTAATCAAGAAGCTAAAAAAATTAAAGATCAATACAATATTAAACAACACGAACTACCTTTTAAAATTTAAGGAGATTATTATGTCAAATCAATCTACACATAAAGAACGTTTGAAAATCCAACTAATGGAACGTATTTATACAGAACTACAGCAACGTGGACTTCGCCAACAACAAGCGGCTACCATTTTAGATGTTACTCAGGCTCGTGTAAGCAATCTGAAAAATCAGAAAACCGAATTATTCAGTATTGATATGTTGTTGTCTTTCTTATCTCGATTGGGTATTCAATATAACCTTGTTATCAATTTTTAATTATTTAAATAATTAAATAAAAAAGGAAGCATATAGCTTCCTTTTTATTTATGTTCGTCAAACTGTGTTAAAGAATCATAATATCCATTAAGATAATCTATAGGATCTTTACACTCTTCCGATGGATAAACATATTCAAAACCTTTTTCACCATCACCTAAAATCAATACTGGATAACTTTTTGGATGCTTTTCAAAGTCACCACAATCAATTTTAAATTTTTCCAGTTCTCTAAAATCACCAATTAAGATTTTATTACTTTTAGGCTTTGTTTTTCCATAATACTTTTCAAGATCATTAATAATACTTTGTTTCCTTGAAGAGTAAAGTTCATCAGAATTACCTAAACTATAGCCATAAAATCTAAAATAATCACTTTCTTCTTTTATAATTCTTTCTGATTCTTTTTTACTAAGATAAGAAGCTCTTGGATTTGATATACCTGATGAACCTTTTAACTCATACATGAAACGATAAATATCAGATTGATTAAATATATAGTTTTTTACTATAGATAACTCTTCTTCTGATAAACTAACGACAGAAAACATTTTATCTTCCACTTCTAAAAATCCAGCAGAAATACAGTAATCACTTACCGTGAATCCTTCATCAAAATGAGTATTTACCATAACAATATTCTTACTAACATTCATTACGCTAGATATATATTCATCATCGATAACAACCACTTTAGAATTACTTTCATTTAATCCATTATTATCTAACCACATATACAAGTCATGTATCTTTTCAGAAGTCATTTTGAATGGAGCACAGGAATCTTCATGAAAATATTCTTTTTTTATTCCTTTATCAATAAGTATTTCAACTAATTTATCACCTTTTAATCTTCTACGCCAGTTGCTCAGAACTACAATTTTAGCATGACTCTTTTCAGCTAAACGATTTATTAAATTAATTGCATTTTTATCAAATTCCATATTTTCAGCATATTCATAAAATATATTTTGATATTCAGAAAGGTAATCAGCAACATTTTCTTTATTATTTTTTAAATAATCTTGTTTTTCTTTTAAAGTTTCTGCAACTTTTATATTGTTTTCTATAAGATAAGACTTCTTAGGTAAAAGAACTCCATCTATATCAAGCATTATTAATTTTTCCACCGTTATTTCCTTTTTTATAATTAGACTACTTTTATTATAATTAATTCTATCAAATAAAAAAATAATTTACAATATTAATTATTATGGACAACTGCCCCAGTTCGGTTGTAATGAGTTTTGATTCTCAAAACCTGAATTTAAATCAAAATTATATGGGTCACTTGATATATTAATTACACACCAATTGCTTATATCTTGATTAAATGTGTTAGCCCCCCTAAACATTGATACCATATTTGTAACATTACTCACATTCCAACTATTTAACGGCTGATTAAAACTTGTTGCATTATTAAACATATTAATCATATCAGTAACATTACTTACATCCCACATACTTATATCTTGATTAAAACTTGAATGAGAAAACATGGAACTCATATCAGTAACATTACTCACATCCCAGTTATTTAACGGGTGATTATAAGGTGTATGCCCAAACATACCAGATGTTATTTTTGCTGAACTCATATCCCAATTATTAATATTATAATTAAACTGAGTATACTGAAAGATATGATTAAAATTTTCTACATTTGAAACATTCCAATTACTCAAATCTTGATTAAAAATAGAAGCAAATCGAAACATATTTGATAAACTTATTGCATTACTTACATCCCAATTATTTAATGGCTGATTAAACGAAGTAGCCTCTCTAAATGCCACAGCAAAAGTTGTAACACTTGATACATCCCAATTATTTAATGGTTGATTAAACGATGACGCTTCTCTAAATATAGAAGAAAGATCTGTAACACTTGATACATTCCAATTATTTAACGGTTTGTTAAAGTTAGTATTCCCATAAAATAACCCCTTCATCGTAGTTACGTTACTCGTATTCCAATTTGATATAGAGTATAATGCTTGTTTTTTAGTACAAGATGAATTGTTTTTTAAACAAAACAAATAACTTAAATCCGTGACTTGCCCTGTAAATATGTTCGTATCGCTATAATTTTCATCATTTAACACCATTTGCCTTAAACTATCATTATCAACAATTAATAAATCCTCACAACCTTGTGCTTGAATTCTTTGACCTATATTAGCTGGATTATAACACTCAGCAGCAATTGTTGTTTCATTTGAGCTATTTTCTTCTTGATTTATTCCAACTGTTGCTTCAACATCTTTTAACCCTTTATACACATAATCCTGTGCAAAAGCGTTGATTGATAATAAACTTATTCCTATTATTGTTATTTTAAAAATTTTCATACTCTTTTATTTTTTTATTATGGACAACTGCCCCATTGTGGTTGTAATTGTGTTTGATTTTCAAAACCTGAATTTGTATCGAAATTATGTGATTTATTTGAGATATTAGACACACACCAATTACTTATATCTTGATTAAAACTTTGGGCGTAAAAAAACATATAACTCATATCATTTACATTACTCACATCCCAATTATCAAGTGGTTGATTAAAATTTGAATACTGAAACAATCTTTTCATGTCTGTAACATTATTTACATTCCAATTATTCAATGGATAATTGTATTTTGATCTATATAACATATTACTCATATTTTTAACGTTACTTACATCCCAATTATTTAATGGTTGGTTAAAAAGTGAATCTCTAAACATATAACTCATATTTTTTACATTACTTACATCCCAATTATTTAATAGTTGGTTATAAGAAGAAAGTTGGAACATGTTTTGCATATTTACAACATTTCCAGTATTCCAACTTGATATTGAATATATAGGATTTTTTTGAGTACATTTACTACTAAAAGTTTCATTAACACCATTATAATTACAAAACAAAAAACTCATATCAGTCACTTGACCTGTAAATATATTTGTATCTGCATAATTTTCATCATTTAACACCATCTGTCTTAAACTATCATTATCAACTATCAATAACCCATCACAACCTTGTGCTGATATTCTTTTTCCTATATTTGCAGGATCATAACATTCAGTAGCGACTATTGTTTCATTTGAACCATTTTCTTTTTGATTCATTCCCATTCCAATTGTCGCTTCAACCTCATTTATTCCTTTATATACATAATCCTGTGCAAAAATATTAATTGACAACAAACTTACTATTCCGATAACTGATAGTTTTAATATTGAATTTTTCATAATCTTTTCTTTTTTATAACTTATATTATTATAAAAAAAAGTCAAAAAATCTTTTTTTTACCTTGATTTATAAGATTTTATCTTATATAATTATTTATATTGAAATTAAGAAATAACTTTTCTAAAAGGTGATTACTATGACTAACGAAAATCAAACTATTAATCAGTTAATTCAATGTTTTCCTGAATACGAATTATCTATTAACCGTACTATTAAATTTTCGGACGCTAAAAGCAAAGATCAAAAACTTTCAGTTGTAGAATGTATTACATATTTAAAACGTGATCTTGATAAAGCTTTCCAAAATATTGATTCAAATAACAATGTTTTTTGGCAATCATTATCAATAATTGCTTCAAACATTATGGCTATGGTTCAGGATCATGAAGAGTTAGATGAATTTATTGGAGCCAATCATGTACGAACCGAAGAAAATAACGATATTTATGAATATTTAGTTTTTGCTCAACAACAAGTTAATAAATGTTTTGAAATTTATACTGGTTCATTTAGTCGAGATATTCTTCATTATATTGATCGACTTGCTGATATTGTTTTTGGTTTATTGCATATTCATAACGAAACATTTAATCAATAATATTTATTATTTATTTAAAGTTAAGAGAGTAATATTTATTGCTCTCTTTTTTTTGACTTAATGAAATATTTATTTTATAATCAATAAATAAATTTTAACAAGGAACTTATTATGTCTATCGAAAAAAACATTTCAACACTTGAAAAAGAATTACCAAAATTTGGTCACTTATTTAAAGTTAATGTATGGCAAATTTTAAAAGAAGAACGGGAATATCAAGAACAAGTTTGGAACGAGAACACGACTGAAACAAAAGGTATTCATACTGCTCCTGAATGGTTGACTTTTATTCGTGAATACCTAAATGAAGCTGGCGCACATATGTCACGTCAACCTGATCCTCAAGCCACTATTATGGCTGCTAACTGTTTAAGAAAAGTCGCGGCAATGGTTTTAGCGGCAACAGAACAATTAAGTGATATTAAAGAATTTTGTTTATGGTCAGAAGAAGAAGAAAATACAGATATTTTTGAAGAATTTGTTGACTCAAAAGGCAAAACACGTAATTACTTTGATGAAGATGAATTTATTAGTATCAATGAAAAACCTACATTTTCTATTAGTTCAATTAATGAATTAGTTGCTTTCTGTATTGGACAAAACAACCAAGCATTAAATAAATATTCAACAAGCCTTTCTACAAACATTATTGATTATCAAGATAACTTATGGTCTATTCTTTATGCTTATCTTTGTGTTTCAAGTTATTTAGATATTGCTGTACCAAGATCTGAATATGAAAATATGCTAGAAGAAAGTTATTCTTAATTTTTCATTATAACTTACTATCATTTATGGCACTATTTATAGTGCCTTTTTATCTGTATTTATTGACTATTTATAAAAATATAGTAAAATATTTAATCTTAAAAATAAAGGAGGTAAAAATGGACTTTAATAAAATCACTATTGTTAGAACATTACTTATTGCTTCTGAATATATCAATGTAAATGCTATTAAAGATAAATTAATTCAAGAAGCAAAAAACATTATGCCAGATCGTAAACTAAAATTTGGTTATCAAAAAGCAACAAAAAAGAATGAATCTGATCAAGTTTTCGTTTATTATGAAAACTAATCTTTAAAATATTATAAAACCGTCTTTTTAGGCGGTTTTTTTATTGATATTTTATGTCTTTTATTGTATAATTAACCTATTATAGAATAGATTAAAGGATATAAATAATGTCACAAGAAATCAAACTAACTCTTGAAGAAAAACTACAATTTCTTGAACCACAAGGATGGTTTATTAATGCTGAACACTTAACCAATTCATTAACTGGTTGTTCTATTTCAACTCAATCAGATTATTTCGAAAGTTTTGTTGATGAACTCTACTCATTTTTTTCTGAAAAACATGAACCACAACAAAAACTTTCTAATGAAGAATTATTAGAAAAATATAACTGGAATCTTATTTCTGATACTCCCCATAGCTAAAGCAAGGGGGTTCTTTGGTAAATTATT
>CETA01153521.1_pt1 | contig 35194 bp, 35 predicted proteins | sample 531251 | NCBI WGS metagenome assembly CETA01 (sample SAMEA2622362, study PRJEB7988) | marine metagenome | biome: marine biome (ENVO:00000447); feature: mesopelagic zone (ENVO:00000213); material: "saline water (ENVO:00002010), including plankton (ENVO:xxxxxxxx)" | depth 380 m
GTCTTGGTGTCATCATTTTTGCAATATCAACAAGCGATTTATACATTCTTCCCCCTGTCGCTTAGGTAGGTTGTTTCGCCCGGTCCCGAGACGTGGTGGTATATTAAAGGATGGTGGTAATTTTGTCACCCTATTTTTATTCTCACATTTAGGAACAACGAATCAATGAAATGTGCTTATATATGCACAAAACGCATCTTTACATCTAAATGTGCACATATAAACACAGCCTCAAAGGTGGCGTCGCTATTACGATATCATCGGTATTGAAGAAATATATCAAATATGTTGTAATGCAATCAGAACAAATTTCGGGATTTAGTATGAGTGCAAATAAAACAAATGCATTGCTTTTTGTTGCAATGACTGTCATTGCAGCAGCGCCACAAACAATAGGGTGGATGATTGATAAGTACAATGATTCAAAGTCGACTTATGTTGGAATGATCACCTGCTCTGATGGAAAAACTATGACAGGAACATCTGTCCACTCAGATCGACCTGTTCCAGAGTATGTTTTTGATGCAGATGGAAACAAGTTGCCTTGTGGTAAAGGTGCCATCTTTATACAGGAGTAGCTTTTCCTAAAATTCGAAATCTATTCCCATGTAATCCTGTGGAACGAAAACATAATCAATACCAACTTAAAATAAAGTTTCACTATGGTTTTTATTATGGTAATAATATAAGAACATGGTTAAATTATGAACACTTGAGGAGAGCGTTTTGTTGGGTGAATTTTTGGAAAAGAAAAGAAAACAAGTGCACGCTGGGGTTGCAGATGCGATAGAGCGATACAAAGAAGACCATCTTGCGTTCGTTTTTGTGGAGAGTGTTGATCAATCCGTTGTCTTTGATCAGTGGTCAAGTATCGCCACAAACCTTAAAAATGGACTATCCATGCTTCGCCACCACATCTACGAAAGGCGAGAGGAATATAGTTCCGTCATAATTTCATATAACAAGAGCAAACATGCTTTTGTTGTTATTTCCTTCACTGTTGGAAGATGGAAGAGATCTGAACCTTGGAGTGTTAATCATCATATCAGCGAATACCGCATACCAGGGAAAGGCCCAGAAAGCAGAAATAAAACAGCGCTGGAGATTGCTAGTCGTTTCAACATTAAAGAAGAGGTGTCCGCTTCTTTTTTGTAGGTTTCAAGTGCTGCATAAGCTTGAAATGGACGACTGATAAACTTAAAGCGCTTGCCTAGTTGAGGATAAAGTGCCCAGTGGTAGCATTTATTCCCATAGTGGGCGACATTCAAAATCTTATGGAAAATATATCCCTGCTTTACTGCTGATGGATGAATGGATATTGCTTTTTGTGTTGACTAATTGGGGTTGTTTTGTTTTAATTTAAAAACAGCATTCGGGGTGCAGACCTAAATTTGATGTCACCTTACGTGTTTTACATTTAAAAAGGCTACTGCAATATGAAAAGACCACTCACTCTCCTGGCCGCGATAATAGTTTCGGCCTCAGCAAGTGCCATTGAAGTTGGTAACGGCGATTCTCAGCACAATGAAACCATTGATTTCTCAATTCAATATGGCCCCTGGTCTTCCAGCCCAAGCCGACCAGGCAATAGAAAGATTGACCTCTATCTTTCGAATGTGAAGGTGTCGAGTTGCTATCAATACCAATCATTCGATGCTCTCGGCAATATGCGGAAAGACATCAGCGAGTGCCCCTTTATAGCGGTAGGTGACAAAGGTGCTGTAGTGATTGATTATGATGGCGCTATGCAGTCCTTGTACGAAGATTCCGGTATTTCACCGGAGAAGTCCATATGGCAAAGACTATTGAGCTATTTCGATTAACAATAATACAGAAAGTGAGGCCTCGCGCATGATTATCTTAAGGTTTTTTGTTTTTGCAATAATGTTATCGGTTGAGACAGTCAGCGCCAACGCTAACATCCCCATCCACAGCTCAGTCCTAGTTGGCTCGTACGAAGTCCCTGGAGACCTTCCTCAAAAATGCAGAAGCCATGAGTTGTATACATCAGAAAGTCAAATCAAGGAAAACGAAGACTGCGTTAAGGAGATGGTATTTGTGACGATTAAGTACTTAAACTTTCTTCCTGCTCTAAGCACTCCGGGAGTTATATCTGAGGAAATGAGAGTGGAAAAGATAAGGAAAGCTAAAGAGGTCTTTGGGTACTATAACACCCTTTTATTAGGGGAAGGGGAAAATAAAGTAACAATAAATATTGATGATGTATTTCCGCCCACCTGAAAACCCGTATCGTTAGCCCGGTGTTCGTACTGAGCTTTTTATTCCCACATTTCAAAACAACGAATCAATGAGATGTGCTTATATATGCACAGCTTCAAAGGGGGCAGTTCTATTCCCATATAATCCTGATAGGCAAACACAAGAAAGATATCAGGCGACATGGGCACCTGTGGTTTCCGCTAAGCCTGGCGCGCCAAAATAACCATATTCATCTGAGCCAGGCAAATTTATTTCCATTTTTACCAAGCGATTAGGCTAAGATAAAATATGAAGACATTTATCAGCAAGGCTGGCAAGTTGACTCTAAACAAGCCCCAACAGAAATGGTGGGGGGAAGAGCCGGATGTCATGCAACAATCCATTTTTGCGGGTCAGGAGATGGTCTTGATACAAAAATCGGACAATGAGCCTGAATACTACATGCTCAAGTACCTTGGCTTCGAATCAGAATATTTTTTGGGAATTGAACAGGCCAAATCGAGGGCTGTTGATTTTGCAAAAGCGGTGCTAACAACAATGTCCGGGCTCGTTAATTAAGTCAACATGGCCGCAAATTACATTTCCTGCTGGCCGATTCTACCCCCACATCACGAACATTTAGATAGGCTATCTATAAGCTCAAGTCTCTTGGTCTCATTGTACCGAGATAAGGCTCTTCGCTCTGAACAGAGTCGATCCCGAGCTATTGCAATTGGCATGAAAAGCAAGCACACGGCAAAAATCAATAATAACGCCTGATGACTTGGAGAGCTTAATATTGCATCTGAAATTGCAGCGACAAATTCCATTCTTTACCTGTTAGAGATGGTTAAAAAAACATAATACCATTTTTATGTTTCATGCTCAACACTCGAAAATATCCGAACAATTGGCAATTACACCTGACTTTAAATACTCGCTTAATGTTTTTGTGTTGGTTTGTGCTTTAACATGTGATAAACTTAAACAAAATTACCATTAGAGAAAATTATGCCCGATAGAAAACTCTCAGCGGATGAAAAGTGTCTTGCCTTCGATCTCATTATGGCCAACGCGTTAAATAAAAAAATCACTAATGAGGAGTTCAGGCTGCTCCTTATTGACACTTGGGGAGAGCACTCAGCAGATGCTTCTCAAACACCATCTCACATAGATGATAAAATCACTGATGCAGAATTTTTAATCCAGGTTGCTCGGCGACAGAGAGAACAAAGCAATAGCAGCGTGCAAGCAGCGGAAGAGCACGCAATGGAACTCAAAAGCATCAGGTTTATTCAAAATCATAGCGTCACACCAGAAGCAGTACATGATACGGACACAGACCATCGTTTTGAGCATGTGCATGACAACGAGAAGTTTCGCCACTTAGTCAAAGAACATGTCACCAAAACATGGTTGGCTGACAGTGGGCGGATATTTGATGCTGAAGCAGTAAAGCAAGGAGCACCTCTTTCTGAAGCGATTACTGACGGGAGGATGAAAGAACTCCGCCGCAGTTCTTTTCAGGACAGAGATTAGCGTACGGAGATATCTTCTTTAGCGCATCCCTCATATCAATTATTTTATTGATTTCGCTTTCGTCAAACAATCGTTCGGCAGTCATGGTGTCATTTCAGTGTATACACTGATTTGACATTATCGACTGCGCAGAGCAAGCGTAGCAATTACCCCAGGGGCGCAGAAAAAGGCTTAAATAGAGTTGACTTTACTTTAACCATTGACTCTATATGACCACTTTCACCTAAAACTGGCACGTCAACAAATTGAGCTTTACGCTGAGATTCCATATGGATATTCGCTTTGGGAGTGTTGTTGTGCATATTGTCATTTTCTTGAAACAGCGGATGGATTCTCCTTTCTTCGATAGAAAATGTGTTTTTGCAATGTGTTAAAAAGCGATCGAAGTCGCTGTCGCTCATAGAAAACCATTCAGTCCCACCACTTGTTTGAAAGGCTTTAAGCATTTGTTTTAAATTGGCCTCAACGTTAGCAGCATCACTTTTTGATGTTATACCAACAAAAACAAAGCCAAGCTCAGCCGGACAGCCATTTTGAATTGCAGCGGCTCTTTTTTTGATGTTGTTAGTAATGCCGATCTTAAACGTAACATCATCATTAAAAGCAAGCCCGGTCGCGATAGCAATGTAAAGACTGTGCTCATTTAACATATCCATTCCTCATAAAAAGGTCGCTCTAAACCAAAAGCGCACTGACGAAAAGCTCATTGTAACAGGCGTAGGTGAAATATCAACGACAGGCTATGTTTAACGTGCCATTTCTGCCGGAAGATTCATGATGAATTCGCCATTGTTTATTCCCGTGCGCTTATCAGAAAGAAGAAACGACCGTCGATGCTCGGCACATGCACCATAAACATCTGTATGAAGCTTGAGAAACCGGCAGGCCAGCTTTTATTTCCACATAATCCTGGGCAGTAAGTGTAAAGATGAATTTGAGCGAGCTGTGTTAGGGAGAGGTAAATCCGACACGTTTACTCTACCCCACGCTGTAAGCAGGGGAATCACTTCTGTAGAGAAAAAGTCAACGTAACCTCTTGATCTTTATATCCATCGCCGTCAGGGTTTAGCGGAACTCTATATTTCCATTTCCGAAGTGCTCTCTTTGCTTGTGCAGAAAAGACTTCAAGATTCTCACCCCCTAAAACGCGAATATCTTCTACCCCGCCAACTTCATTTATATTGAACCGAAGCCGAACTCTTCCCTCTATTCTATTCCTAGCAGCCAAGGGTGGATATTTAGGTTCTATCTTAACGATAGGTGATGGCGCAGGTTTCGCAATTTTAGCCGGCTTCACATTTTCGATACTGCCTATATGCCTAGAGCAGTTAAAGTTTGACCACACATATTCAGCTGCGGCCATCTTTCCTTTCGTCGCGACATAAGCATTGTAATTATGTTCCACGAAAACACCATTTGGCGCATACCTCCCCTCCCCAAGCTCCTCAAACATGGCAAACCTCCAGCTTGAAGCGCGCTTCCATTTTGTTTTTGAGAAATCGAAGTAGTGATAGGATGCTTTAACACAGGTACTTACATTAAAAGCGACCGGATCGCTTGTTGCTGAAATAGAGTCTTGGTTGACATCTGATAGGGCTGACACAGTAAAGACTAGTGCTGTGAAGAGGGTTGTTATTTTTATCATTAGCTATATCCTTGTGTACAAACTCTTTTAATGTTGGTAAAGCAATTTTTATTCCCTCATTACTTTAGCGCTTATTGATCTCCACGATTTCTGAAGGTAATACATGTCGGGAAAGGTTGGCCTCTGCGCCCAGTATGTCGAGGTGAGGATCATTTTCGTCGATGGAGACAACAACTTCCAAAGGCATTCCAAGAGTAGAGAGGAAGGCACCCAGTTCATTGTCTAACTCTGCGACCATATTCACAGCTTCTCCTCCGCACATACCGATAAGATTTTCGATGCCCGAATCGCCTTTTGGTATAGAACTCACAGTGAAAAAAACATTATCTCTCATTTCATCATCAGGGTCGATAGGCTGATACTTATCCCAACGGTAACGTAGCTCTTCTTTTATACTATCAGGTATGCATTCTGAGTAAGCCGACAGGAACCGCTCTCGACTCCCTCTTACGCCGAGTTGCTGAATTCCATTATCTCGGATCGACGTGGGGCAAGCCCTGGTGTAATGATATAGCTTCACTGGTTTCACCTTATGTAATAATGCTTAATTAACACAGAAAAAAGACAACTGTTGGCTTAGCTGGTTACATGACTTCATATCCCCATCGTGACTTGGATATCTCATCGATGACATAAACCTTGAAGGGAGGCTTGATGGGAGACCTCATCAAGAATGAGTTACTCCAGCTTGTGTAACCATTGATGGTCTTGTAGTCTGCCACAGAGGGTCTTCCGGTCTTTTGGGCGACCTTACTTCCTTTACTGTTTACAATAATGGCTGTCCACCACTTGCTGTCGGCCGTATCAATATCGCCGGTGCTTATATTGATTTTTACGTAACCATTTTCAGGAATGCCGGAAAAGTCCGGAGAATCCATTTTCAGTTCAGCTGTAGCCCTTCGCTCACCTTTCATATAATCTGGGCTGAGATAGTCTACATAAGCAATCTTGGTGAAATTTGAAGGGTCCTCGACGTTCTTGACACTGTGCCCGTAGTTTGTCCTAGTGGATCCTAAATTGCCAGCACAGCCTGTTAAAATCAAACTAAGCAGTGCCAGTGAAAAAGTTAGTTTTCGCATCTTATCTCTTTATTCTCTTACAAACACGTTGATTTCAATATATCACATTTGTATTGAAATTAGACTCAAGTCGAGCAGGGCTTCCGCCAAATGTTACGTTGTTACTCCCTGAAAATATGTCAAAGCATCCTCAGGCTTTTGCTGCCAGGTGCATAATTGCACTTACCAAAAGACCCGTTAATGCTTAAGCCTCCACTTCCGCGTCTTAGCACGTGAAAACTTCCTGCTTGAGATAGGTTCATACGATAACGCTCAATCTTAGCTTTGATTTGGTCAACAGTGAGTGAGTTTGTAACGGTAATAGCTGTATTTTTTAAAAACACACAAGTCGTTTCGTCAGCAAGTGATGACTCTATTTCGTCCCACTCAAAATTTGTTTTAGATGAAAGATTATCAGCGATATTTTTTAAATTTTTTGGAACAAGTTTCATAAGTACACCCCTAGTGTTATGGGTTTACACGGGAGTCAAAGAGTTTGTTGCTTCATATAACTGCATAACACAATATATATTAATTTGTTATAATCGTCAAGTCTTATAGAACACTTTGGCAATATTGATGACTTTAAGCCACAAACTCTAACTTAATAAGTAGTGCGATTTATATATCATGTATCCCAAAGTGACTACAGACTCTAAAACACCTCGCTATAAGAAAGTGAAAGACTTGTTGAAGGTAACTTGACACCATCATTACTCTTCAGCAATCATACCAATAGCACCCCAAATTATGAGATTGTTGCATAGTGTTTTATGTATATCAATGGCAATTAAAATGTAAAAGAGAGCTGAATTGTTCCTTTTTATATATGGTAAGCAAGGATTAATATTCCCCTATTTAATAATCTGTGACTTGTGGCCAAGCATCCGCTGAATAAGTTCGTGTCCGTACCCCTTGCGAGAAAGCCAGTTGGCCAGCGTACGACGTCCTGAGTTGTTTAAACTATAGGCAGTATCCAATGATGACCTGACCAGCACCTTAAGTTTACGACACACTACAGTTTTTTGAATACAAAGTTGATATAATGTTGGAATGAAGTTACTGTGATTAAGTCACTCGCATAAGAAAAGGAAATGTATGTCACGTATAGCCATTTTTTTCACTCTAATTGCGTTCTTCCATGTCAATTTAAGCCATGCTGAAGATCGTATATTTTTACCTAACGAGAGCTTTAATCAAGTTAAGGTTCAGAATGGGGCTGGAGATTCATTGTTTGAAGGAGAGGTAAGTCTGCCTTACTCCCCATACTTGAACCCGAACATCCCCAGAATTAAATTTCCGCACATTTATAATTTTGAAAATTCACAAGGAGACATTCAGACTTGGGAAGTATTAGAAAACCAGTCACCTGTTTTTTATGTAAGGGACACGTTGAGGAGGCACTTTGTTAGAAATCCTTTAGTTTACGATGGCCGCGTTGCTATTTCGAATCCAGAAACTGGACAAATTTATATCTCCACCATTACGGATAGCAGTGGCTCTTTTGAAGTTGCCGCCACATCAATACCTTCTGATGCACCAGAGTATCTGAAAATAAGTATATCAGGAGGCGTCGCACTATTTAAACCTCGGAGTGAGGACAATGTGATGGCCATGCTGGTGCGGAAAGATAGTTTCTTTCGAGGCTCCTTGACTATATCCATGTCAGGAACCGCAGCTTATCTTGCCGCGAAAAAGCAAATTGAGTATGGCAATATAGGCATCTCTGACTTTTATGAATTGTACACCCGGAACTTAAGAAAGATTAGCGGTGGATTTTTACTTCCGTTGGGTATTGAGGCGGATGAAGCAGCATATCTTAATGTGATCGACGAGGCACCAATTGACCCCCTCCCCTTCACTACAGAGGAGAGTGTGAACCTGGTTTTATTTGATGAAGTAACAATTATCGACATTATGACTTCAAATTACGAAGAACAGTACGAGCACCTTAGAGAATTTTTTGGTGAAATGGACGGGTGGGAGGATTACTGGCATAAACTCAATCGGAAGAATCTTTCTGGGTGGCCTGTTCAACTTGAGATACAAGGCGAATCTAGTGTTAACGTGACTATAGAGAAACTAAATGGCACTCATGTATCCACAAAAAATTACCAAGGACAACTCATCAGCGAGCATAGTTCTGCGGGCCCCCAATACCTATTGCCCAAAATTATCGTTAAGAACGATGAGAGGATTAAATTAGAACTGAATCCAGAAAAAGGCTGGAGTGTTTTTGATTGGAATGGATGTTCTGACGAAGACGAATTAACTTGCGTAGTCGCCCGTGACGCTTACGAGCCTAATGTTTTGCTGTTGAAATATGAACCAGAGTTAGAACTTGATAAGAAGCCAGAATCAGCAAGAAAAGTGGAACTTTCACTCTTTGAGTTTTCAGGAGACACTTTTGTTGGCAAAAGTGGGTATGACATTACTCGCTTTTTTTTCGTAGCGTCTCTGTCTTTCGGAGATATTATTGAAGGAGAAGATGGCGTTTTTTACAAGGTTCTTGGAACAGAAGTCCCATCACACAACGATGGTTCATCAGAAGCCAGTCAGTTTAAAATAAAAGTAAAAGAAGAGTACCACCCAAAATACAACAGTTATGAACCTTACTTAATTGAATCTAACTTGGATGTATGGAAAGCATTCGTAGACAATTCGCTTGCCTACGAAGAAAAAAGCATAATACCAATCCATTGGGATGAAAAGGAAGCTAAGGGAGTTGGTTTTTTTTTGGGTGAAAGTTCGGGAGATGTTTTTTTTGGACAGATTATAAAGATGCACGACGGCGGAGCACTTTTATCATCTAACAATGAATCAATCCAACCGACTTGCATATCAGGTAATTTAAAAACTAGTAAGCTATATCATGGAGCCATAGATTTGTCAGCTACATACAAAATCTGCTCTTCTCCAGACTTTTCCTATCAGATAAGTAATATTGAATATAGAGCTTTTGATAATCAACCAACTGATCTTGGTAATGGAAGGTATACAATGGATGTCGACCTGAAGGGTGAACTTATTTTATCTGTTAATGGCCAAGGCAAGTTTGAGGCATTAAAATTGCCTGTAGGAGTAAATCCAACCTTTAAAGCTGAGATCAATACGGATATAGAATCCTTGCTCATAGGGGCTAATGCAAAAGACATTGTGCAAGTTGATTTATTTAAACCAGAGCAGCCTTTAATGCGAAAAAAGGTTAAAATCAACATCGGAGAAAAACTAAAAAACCCAAAAAATTACAGAGTTTCTATGAGTGAAGCAGGATCTCCTGGAAGTGTCGAGGCAGGATTTTCATTGGTGGGCAGCGCTGTTGTTGCTGAAGCGTTTGTTGGTGTTTTTGGTGCTGGCTCTGTTAAAGAGGTCCCTGTGCCTAATAAAATGTGTGGTGTTGATAATAGACATACCTATGAAGCATCGGTGGACCTTGTTTCTAAATTTGGAGTGCAAATTTTCGGTAAATCTTTCGATGGAGGGATTGTTTTTACTAATTTCTATAAGAAAAAGTTCACGCCAGATTCTCCCAGCTCTGGGTTTGAATGTCCGCGTTTGATGGTTGAAAAAGTGGATGGTGAAATACAACTTGTCGTGGGCTACAATGCCGATAACACAGCCTACTACCTCCTTAACAACACAGATTACTATGCTAGGGTAAAGATTAAGGAATCCAACCCAGATGTGACACTATCGCCAACTACAGTAGGTATAATGCCAGGTCAAAAAAAAGCAATAAACATTTCCCCTGTAGCAAGAAATGCGATAATTTTCGGCGGGGGAGCTGGGAAAGTCGATTCGATTGTAGAAACAAAGTATATAGAGGTTGATCAAAATTACATCCTTGGCGAGGTAGTTAGTGAAAGTAAAGACGATGTTGTTGTGAGATACCTTGTTGACAAAGAGGCGGCTGACCTGGTTATGATCCCCTTAACGGAGGTTGATGTATCAGAATATTCATTTGGCATGGCTCAGATAAAGAGGGTAGGTCTTAAATCAAGAGCTTATGGGGGTGGGGCTGAAACACTGTATGCGGAAACCAATCAAGAGCTCAAATTGATAATAAAAACGGCCTTAAGAAATAGGATTTTACAACTCGCTTATGGTGAATACTATTTGCCAATTAGTGAATTCTCTGAATACAACCTTGAAGATATTGAAATTGATGAGTCATTAATATCTATAACAAGCCGCCACGTAAGTGAAAACAAGAACGTTAACATAAGTAACCGGAGGGTGTACACTAGAAAAATAGATCGAATTGGAGATGATTTCGCTTTATCTGGGTTGCCTCCCGCCTCTGCAAATAGAGATTTCGGTGTAAATGTGATGGTTGAATATGCTGATGACGGACAGAAGTTCACAAACATTTATCCTGATTTTTGGTTTTATCCTGAAGGCAACGGAGTGGACCGAGCAGAAATATACAATACCCCACTTCTTAAGGACGCTATACAAAACGCAACAACATCTTTGACTGTTGATTATAGGGACAAATATTTTCATCTTATTGAAGCCACAAAAGAATGCTCCTATATAAACGATACTCCTGACAATATAACAAAATTAGAAGGTTTTTATGGGGTAATGGATTCTAGAGACTTAGATTATCAGGGTAAATACGCTGAAAAATTTAGCGCGTGGGATTATTATTATGATGAGTACAACCACATTAAGGTTAACCTGATGTCTATGTTAGCAACCTCTGATGAAAATGGTGACTTTCATTCAGTTTTCAATTTTAAAAATGGAACATGCACCTTGTCAGGTTCAGTTATGTTAACCCTGTTATAAATAGAAACTAAGGGGTTCTTTTTGACATTCAAATGTGGTGACAGTTTTATACATTAATTTTTAAGAAAAAGATTCATTGAAACCTTAACGTTAAGGAGGCTCACATTGGTTGCTCTTGTTCAATTTTTATTTGCATGGTTCCCCAGTTGCGAGAGAAGTTATAATCACAGTAGCTGGTAACTTTACCCCTCATGCAACCTCTGTATATCAAAGCATAAACTAATTTAACACCCTAAGCTATTAATACCTACAAAAAATGCCCCGAGGCAAGTCCGACGGGGCGATACGAGAAGCTTTTGTTGTCGTTTATCCTATGCGTTAATTTCTACCACAGAAATTTTCCTGCCGTCTTCAGATAAACTAAGCACCTTTCCTTTACTTTTATGGATTCCCTGACATTTAACGGTATTGACCTCTACCTCAAAATCGTCTATTTGTACCATGCGTATATTGATGCCGTCCAGATTTTGGCAGTGTGTGAGCTCTTTAAAATTTCTGGCCGTAAGCGTATTAATGAAACCTTCTACATAAAGGTTTTCGATACTTGTTTCAGAATTGTCAGTGACACCCTTGTAAAAAACCATGCCTCTCACCACATCGTCAAATACAGAGGTGCGATAAACCTTTTCTAACGTCGGCTCTTGAGCACAACCACTTACAAGGATCATTGCCAGGAACCCTACTATTACTTTTATCATTATTACCTTACTCCCTATTAAACTATAATGTAGCGATGAATATAAACTCACGCCCATTGCATTAAAATCAACCATATCAAATTAACCAGCAGTGCTCAACAATTATTATGACAACAACGAGGCGACGTGTGAAGCTTGCCTATACATCACGTAGCACAAGCGCTCACTTTAGTGTCAACCGTTCTTTATCCTTGTGATAAAATATAAACAACATATGATCAACATTTCACACAGAGGCAAGAAATGGACTTAGCAGATATGCTCAAGCACCGAGGCTCCATCGAAAAAATCATCGCGATTGTTCAACAGGAAGCGAAACGGAGCAAAACGTTTGCCACCAAAACGTGGTATCTAGGCACATTCTTCATACTCGTGACACTGGGGGCGACGTTTCAAGCCTTTGATGTATTTGACACCATCTACGACAACAGCCCTTCTTTGAATCGAGATTTACTCTACCAACCAATTGACATCTTACTCATTCCATTAATATTGGGATGCAGTGTCGTGTTGTATCGGTTTCTCCTTAAACGGATCACACGAGTGCGTGTAAGCACACTACGTGAAGCCTCTTCTGTTGAAATTTACGTGGTGCCGCTGCTAACAGATGAATACGTCTATTTCAACGGTGTGAAAAGTGCGGCAGCCTTGAAAGCATTAGGGCTTGAATATGCTTTGCTTAAAGAGGTGCTGCTTGAACTTCAAAAGAGTGACGTATTGAATGCCAGCAGTGCAGAGATTGTGTTTGGTCGTTTATTACTAAGAAAACTCAAGACCTGCACTGCTGAAACTATGGCCCGTGAAAAAGAAGGGTTAGTCGCCTATATTGAGTCGTGTTCTACGTCTTGGCTAAAAAATGACGTGGCGCACTACGTACGCTGATTCGATTGATTCCCCCTCCAACACACAAAACGCACGTGAAGGGGGGATTTTAAAATGACGAAGCCAAGTCGACCATCTAGGAACACATCCTACAAACGTTATCCACACAGCCCGAGTTTTTGTTTTATTGGCTCCGCTTCTTCCGGTGAGATCAATGTGTAGTGGATGGCGCCATACCCCTGAAAACCATTTAGTTCTTTATGGATGTTGGTGGCGTGGTATCCCATCACTTGAGCTGTCGCTTTGATCAAGGTCTCTGGCTTAATCTCGATGTCGCTTGGGACAACCACGTAAACGCCTTCTCGGAAATCACACCGGCTGGCAAAAAATTCCAGGGGCATCGCATTATGCTGAAAGGGCATGTCGTTCATCGGCTTACCGTAAAACCAGGCCATAATTATCCTTTTTGTTTCGCTGTTGTTAAGTGAGTAACTAATTGCTCACGACTCAAAGCAACTTAACAAAGTTTTTATAAGAATGTCAAACTAAAACCGCCCATCTTGCGCTAAAATTGCGTACAACCGCAAGCAAAAATACATCTCTGCGTTATGTGACAGCAACGTCATGAGCACTCAGGTTTAACCGTCACGAGCGCGACTGACTCGCCTCCCAGTCTCGTATGATCAATGCAAGCTTCTTGGCGCGCCTGCTGTGCGTACCAACAACAAAATCATCAGGCACACGAACGTTACCCATAACGTCATTGATAAGGCCGGACTCAAGTGGAGATTGGAGCTTTTCTTTTAATTGAGGGTCGAGCAACGAGAGGTCGAGTCCCATCTGAATATAGCGTTTAAAGTGGTCATGCCGTAAACGGGAGGCGCTCGTGTCCAAGAAGTAACGAATGCGCTCTTCCGTGCAGGGATGGCGCTCAAATAAGAGTTGCAGCAAATCAACGGCGCTTTCGCTGTAATAACCATAGTAAAAAAGTCGCTTCAGTAACACCTGCTCTTCATCAGAGGTCATTGGCGCGTCTTGCGTAAGATGGTCGAATACGTGTTTGCCGGTTGACCCAAGGTTTTCAGGACAAAAGAAATGTGCTCTGGCGTGTTCATAGAACGCCGCTCTTATCGGCCACGTGCCTAGCTTGTCAATGGCGTCAAAGACAACCTGCATACAAGGCATGGCCATGTCGTGTTTTGCTGTGTAAAAGGCACACAGTACATTCTGGTCGATAATGGGCGGCACATCATAACGTAAAATCAGGTCTTGGATACGAGGAAGGTCGCCGGTGTCGACTGACATGTAAAGCTCAGCTTGCGCTTCTGTATCGATATACGTGTTTGGATTAAAGTACGGGCAGTCTTTTAGTTGTTCGTCATGTTGAGATTTGAAATGTTTATTATCCATGTTTAGCGCAATCCTAGCTTGTCTTAATCTTAGACATGGATAGTATCACGCCGATAGACGTTTTGACAAAAAACCTTACGGCGCACTGAAGATGCATAAAAGGTAAGATATAGACATGAAAAGCCCCGATGCGAATTTAACGAGGCGACACGGGAAAGTCCCTTTTCGATGCGTTAATCAAAACACGAAAGAACAACCCCGCGATTCACGCCATTGTCTGACTCAGACGAAATTCTTCCCTTCTTCAGCGTGCTAAGCATTTCGCTAAAGGTATCATTCGACAATGCATCGCCATCGGGATTAACTCGGCGTAAGTCCTTGGCGCGATAGCAGCAGATCATTTTAGGCATGCCGGGGAGAGAAAAGTCAAACGGAGCATGGTAGACTCTCACGTTATGGTCAATAATTTTGCCTGAGTCGTCATACAGCGCGTCAGTCACATGAGATTGGTCGATCACAAACCGTTTCCCGAAATGCTCGCCTTCCATTGTGATTTCTACTAATGTGCCTTTGTCATATATCATAACTTGTCTTCCGTTAGCGTGATTCTATGCCTTATGTTTAATCACTCTATTTTCTACTACAGTACTGTTTATTTTTTAAAATATATCATAAGATAAACAAGATTAAAACAAAATACAAGGCGCTTTGAAAGGAGACGCAAGGCGTTACGATTACGCAAGGTAAGCGCAATTATGCATAATACGCTGGTGGTTAGCACTGATGATCTCACGAGCCAAACACAACAGCACCTCACTTTTACCCACTTTACCCAAACGCACATCTAAATCAAACAATTCTGGGTTTTCGATGGGGTGTTTTTTCAATAACCCATTAAAGTCCACCTTTCCAACAACAGCCACTTTCAGTGCTTTTGTGTCATGGATGAGATGTAAGTGTGACAGCAATAAGCAAAGGTACCGCTTTTCCTCTTCGTCAATATCGAGCACCAATGGCATTTTACGAACCATATTGCTCAACATTTTTAACACGCCACCCCCTCTACGCGTATCAAACAGCTGTTCGCTCACCACTTGACCCTCATCAAACCAATCTGGTGTGTGCTTAATAAGCGTTGGATTATTGTAGATGACACATTGAGCAAGTTGATAAATGGCTTTACATCGGCCAACGCGGAGATCCTCATACATCTTGCGAGTAAACGTTCGCCCAGAGCTGGCATCGATAGGTGCATCCATATAGCGTGCAGCGACAGCGTCGACCTCGTCAGAAAACGCACGAACAAAGCGGCTCCTCAACATAATCTCATCACCGAGAAAATGCAGATTAGCGAACATCCGGTCGAGGAATAGCCGATCCCCTTTGATGGGTATGTTTTGTGTAACAAGCAGATTTCGCATGATTTCACGCAAAAAGTACATGTCTTGCGGCGAAAACACTTCTTTCGTTCTAAAAAACGGCTTAATTACACCAAGCATAGATTTCCTCATTTGTGCTACACGCTGCCATTGAAACACCAAGAGGTGATGCGGCAGGACTTGACTTAGCTGTTCACAAGATTTTCGATACGGGTATTGCTCAAGTGCACCTCCTCGCCATTGTGTCCGTTAACATAACAGTCTATCGGTGTGCGAATTATACCGGGTTTCCCTATTTCGCATCGCAGGGTGCTCATTTCATATGAGGAAAATTTTGCAGGGTGCGCTTTGGCGAGTGCATGTATCTTCTTAACGTTGTTTTCTGCTATTTGCTTGTTCATTGTGTCATTGTTGTCACGAGTGAGCGATAACCCGTATCCAAGGCCTACGACCGCTAATGAAAACACGCCAACTATCGGCAAAAAAAATCGAAAAAAAGTTTGCTCTTTGGTGATTTCTGACATGACTGTCCCTTTCTCTGCTTGTTGTTTAAATACAAGAAAACATTAACAGAAAAGATGCTAACACGTCAACAAATAGAAGTTGCGCGTGAATTCATGAACCACACGCCTTCGCCAATGACTCGCTGTTAGTTATTTGTTGTTTTTTTAACGAGTGGCAGTCACAATGCCCGGTGAGCACACTTCAGCGCTTTTCGACAGGCCAACAGGGACATCCTCATTTGCAAATTCGGCCGAAGCATGCTGTGTATTACTGCTTTTCGGTGTGGTGCACACCACGGCATCAGCATCATCAGCCTTAACTAAACTTTGGGGAGTAACAATAGAACCTGTAAGTGAAGGCATGATAATTAAACACATTGCCAAACCATGAGTGAAGGCCATACCCGAATACAGCATCGCTTTTCCCATAGGTTCAGGCGCCGGCGTTGGTCCGGGAGCACGTCCGTATATCGCTCGAACTGCATCAGCGACAACAGACCACGCCCCCGTTGCCTTCGCCAAGCGAACCATGCTAAACATCGTAGAGACCATAGAAATTAAACATACCAGAAACCAGCCAGTCATACGCGGGGTGGATACATCTCCATCGCTATAAAGTAGTGAACCCAATCCCGCCAGCACGCCAGGGATAAACAACAACAATGTCATTGTCGACCATGGCAAGGTTCTTCTTTTTTTTGTTGGGGAGTGATGGCATTCCATTTCTTGATTTGAAGTGGAGTGCGTGACGGCTGCATCGGGAACGGTCGACTCCAGAATCTCGGCTTGCAGTTGAGCATAAGAAGTTAAGTTAAGCGCACCCGCCAGTGATTTTGCGGTTTCAACTGACGTGTGTCCGCCTGACTCGATGCGCTGTATCGTTCTAATTGAGATGGTGGAGGCATCTTTAAGCATTTCTTGCGTCCACCCCATTCCTTCGCGCAGTCTTTTCAGTTCTGATAATGTAACATTTTGCATTTGCCTTTCCTTGTAATTTATAGAAGTAAGCAAGATAACATAACTGAGGCATCCCACCTCGCCACAAGCCCGCCATGGCAGGTGGGTGACGGGTCCGTTTTTGACGCTGAACTAAAAGTAGACGCGCGCTAATCCCAAGCTTCGCCAGCCTTTTCTGTACCCGTCAAATAATCGAATTCAAATATTGCAATTCTCACGCTGACACCAGATGATCCTCTTTTTAAGAGAGCAACTGCCATGGCGTTAGCTTCTTCCATAGCAAGGCAAACCATGATTCATTTTGTTTAACTGACGCTGAGGCCAATTGAGCTTCGAACTCGGGTGGCAGTGTCTTAGGTTGTTGGTAGATAATGTCAAAAAGTGGATGTATATCGAACACCCATACCTGACGTTTGCCAACACCAGGAACTTGTACGGTTACGTTTCGGACCTGAGACACCTCACCCAACCCCATATCAGACCATGGAAATTCTTCGTACCCATTTCTTTGTGCCGCGGCGACGACATCGCGATTGGAGCACACCTCATCCACCGGCGGCAATGCATTTACATCAATGTCTGGTTTAACGACCACCATGGGCCTCTCCTATTCTATTATTTCCCGCACTGTACTGTAGGTTCCACCGATAAATAGCATCGACCAAATTGATCCTGATGTGTATCCCGGTTAATAACAATGGAAAGTGACGACAAGGGACATTGTGTGTAGAAGGCATTACCTCTTACTACTCCCTGTAGCCCATATAAGGTTTGCGTAGTTTGGCTTAGCGAGTCAACCCTATCCCCTGTGGTTAGCTGATGCGTGGCTACACGACGCCTCTCGCCAAGCAGACGATCACGGGTTATCGCCAGCGGCAGCGCAAGCGCAGCAAAGACAAGAAAGAAAAGGAGAGCATAAAGCCCATGAGCAGTAACCGTGGTTGCAACAGAGCCTGTTATTGGAGTCATAACTTATCTAACCTTACATCTGAAATTTAGCTTAAATTTACCATAAGCTTGCTCTTTTTTCAATATAAATAAACGTCGTGATGAGGCCGGTTCTCCGGCCTCAAAACCATTTACATCGTTACGGATATCGCGTGAAACGCAGCCTTCCTTTTATCTTCAGGAAAGAAACTCGCGCTCATCTTTTCGGGGTCTAAGGGATGACGGTGTGAAAACCACGTCATAGATTTACGTGGACGTCGGAAAAACCGTCGGGGAACTTCATCAATGTCAAAGTGGTTACCCACATTGGCAATATAAGTAGCCACGCACGTGTCATTAACACCTCGATTCCAACGATTGACATCAGGGTGCCCCCCTGACACCACGCCCCACCCTGCGGGAGTGTTGCTGATACACGTTATCCCCATCCCTCGCGGCGCAAAGCGGGCATTGTAAGGTGTCGCCAAAAGCCTGGGTGGACGACTGTCGTAAGCGTTGCCTGTAGGTTGGATAGAATGCCCGTAATTACGCAACTTAACGAAAATCAGGTCGATGATGCCCGCGATATAACCATTGGAGCTTGAGTTATACATCGGATCTGGTGCCACGATGATGATCGGCGTTTTCATCTCACGCAGTGCATCAACGGTAACCTGATCAGCTTTTCCTCTCTCGCCACACCAATCCATTATCGCATTGAGAGCATTTCTTATTTTATGCCCGATAGATAGCAGTGCAGTGTCATCCACAATTCGGTCAAGCTCAGTCAACAACTCGCGTTCTGACTCACTCAGCTCACCTTGGAGCAATTCAGGCAGCTTGCCAAAATCCCGATTGTTCTTGATTGACTGACACAGTGAGTCAAGCGATACCGAATCACCTAAAGTCATCTTATAATAGACTGTAATCGCTCTCGCGATGTAGTCGAGGTTGATTTGGCTGCCATCAATATGGGCATTATCAAGAGCGGCAAACCACACGTGACGAAACTCTGCCCAGAAACCATCACCTTCATCAAAAACAATCTGAAGAGGTTGGGCTTTGGCACCTAAGTCCTCCAATGGTTGCACTGCCATATCGAGCACATGGATTGTCTCTGCATGTAAAGAAAGTGCACGGTAGTAATCCTGGTAATCATTTTCGTTACAAACAAGCACGCCTCCATTTCTTGCAACAACCGGAGCAATAACCTCACAGATAAAGTTAAGGTAAAGTCCTTCGCTTTCTGAGTTGATGTAAGTGTTATCAAGCCAGTATTCATCCGGGATGTCGCCGGCCGAAACTTTGTTGCTCGTCGGCAATTGCAAAGGCGTTTCTCGGAGGTACCACAGCTTTTTAACACAGGCATCTATTGCATATAGGAAAGAGACGGCATTTCTTCACGAAGCACTTTGCGAGAAGCGGCCTGTAAATCCTTAATCTCAGCATACGTATGTACGAATCGCCGTGAAAAGAGTTTGTATCGGTGGCCATCTTCGCTTAACGGTTTATCATGCGCTTTATACAGCGCATTCCAATCATCCCAATGCAGCATTCTTGCAGTGAAGTCTCGACTCCAGCCTAAACTTACGCTTTCTGTCGAGTGTGTTTTTAGTTCGTTGTGGAACTGTTTTACGCGTTTTTTGAGCGCAATAATAGAAGGTACATGATAAGGTTGCATGTATATTATCCTTTATATAGACGTGTCAGCTCGCTTACGCGAGAAATGCGCCTCCATTACAAAATGACACGCCTACCGGATAACGGTAAGGTTCATTTTTATGCAAACATCTCACTGCTAAACAGTGTATTGTGTGCATTACGATGTTACTTTGGTAAAACTCAGATCCTCAAAAAGGTTTCCCCGCGCACGCGGTGGAGGCGGAATGCACTCTGAAGCACAGCGTTAACAATAACATCGGAAGAGAACAAAAGGAAGAAGCAAATCAGAACTTTTTACTGAGTCAATATAACACTGTGTGGACGAGAGGCGAAACTGAATGACTTTCTTCCACAAATCGCCTCGCTATCTACGTTCACCCTCGGTTATCATAAGTGCCTTTTATGGTGTGATAAGTCATTTCTGAAGCGGCCTGAACAGCAGCTTTCTTGCTGGGTCGAGCTGGTCCGCTAATCTCAAGGCGATCACCCATGATTACACACACACAAGTGCTCTCAAATCCTTTAGAGGTTTGTTTCATTGTAAAATACAACTCGCTAAGAAGGTTCTTTGACTTCATTTCATGCAGCGTTGCTTTTGCGTTCGTAGCAATCTCTGGCACGCAGAAGTTTGTCGATGGGAGCTCGGATGCATCATCGCCTTTTGTATCAACATGCTGCCCCAACTTATTAAGCAATACTAAACAAGCATCACGTTCTGCGGCTTTCTTGGTGCGCCCCTTACCGGATGCGTCATACGTCTTTTCTTTATACACCAATGAGGCTGTGACAGAGAAATTTTGGCTACTGCCATTCCCCCACACAAAATCAGGAACAGGAACTTTATGTGCCTGACACCACTCAAACAGAGCAGATTTGGGGTTTACGTTAGATGACGATGAGCTGTGTTTGTTGCCATTAGGTGAAACCACATCTTGTAGAGCACGGCTGGCCATAATAGCCTTCAAAGAGCAGAACACTTTCGCCTCAGCGGTCTTTTTCACCACATCTGAATCAACAATACTTCCATTTACTCCCGCCCAACTATACAGGAGAGTCGCCTCCCAAACAGGGAAATGGTCTGCGCCTTTATTGGCGAAGCTCACTTTAGGCGGTGTTAAACCTGCCTTTTGACATATTTCGTACACTTCGCCCTTATAATTCACCCCAGGCACGAAATTGTCGTTAGACGCGTGTTTTTCAACATTCTTCACAGCCACCCCCATGTTAGCCCTTTCATTACCTTTACTCGCCCCATCACCACTCTCTTTATCTTGATTACCCTTTTTTATAGGAATGCCGATAGCATCACTGAATAACGCAAGGAACGCCTCCTCATCAAAGTCTTCGGAGTCAATGTCTGGGTGGTGAAAGCCCAAAGTGTGGCAAATGTGAAAATGAATAGCCTTACCCATTTTTATGGACGTAAACAGCCCCATCACTTCTTTCGCTAAAACTTTAGGTAATTTCAATGGGTGTGTGATCAACACAGACCACACCTGTGTGGAAAAATGCAATTTATCGTTTTTCACCATATGCGCCACAGCGGCAATTCGAGGCGTTCTTCCGGGATGTCGTTTAATGACCTGCGCAAATTGGTTAGGTGTTAACTCGCCAGTCTTTTTAAAGGCCTGATAGGCGACATACCCTGCGGCATCCTTCATTGATTCGGAGCGCGACTTTTTCATTGTGGCAATTGTCTGGTTAATTTTTTCACATCGAACGTCATTAAATGTAGGGATCTCGTTGCCCTGCAAGAACCCCAAGACCACATAAGAATTAAACAGATCGGGGAAGCGACGCAGCGGTGACGAAAACGTGCCATAGGCAGGCACACCGAGACCCGCATGCCCTTTATTGGTCATGCCAAACATCGCCGGTTTGAAGAAAGATCGCTTCATCTTACTGAGCGCATCGTAGTCCAGCGCCTGATAGGTTTTATACATCTCAGGTTGAGATTCCTTAAAACTCTCTACATCCAAAGGCTCATGGTTACGGTAGATAATGGGGAGCTTATTGTCGATTGCCCACTGCGTTAACGCAACGTTCGACATGATCATAAATTCCTGCACAACGATTTGCGCGTGAATTTCACGAAGGCTAACAACCTTTACGTTACCCTCCTCATCGGTAAACGACCCTGTCTCTTCATCGATAAAGGCGAGTCCGCCATGAGTGTCTACACGCTTATAAAATAGCGCTCTTGCGCATGCGGTTGACCACTTGGCTTGGTTAAACAATGGGGAGCCATCATCTTTCAAAACTTGACCAAACCCGACGTAATCAAGTTTGGCAACATTCTCCACACCTTCACAAAGCGCCACATTCTGCAAATTAAAGCCACCATCTTTGCTCACATGGAGATTAACGCACAACGTATTGTGTTTTGTACCGGGCAGTAAAGAGCAGGCATCGTTAACAGCGTCGTCGTCCAGCATAGCTTGGCGAATGTTTTTGCCGCTGTATTGCGTCACGGCACGCGACTCTGCTTTTTTTACGACATTGGATGAGTATGGAAGTTTTAGCGCGGGGGTGGCAATGTGAATAAGTAGTTCCCATCCGTCTTTTGTTTCGGCTATCGAAAAGCCGTCGTCGAGGTCTGTGGAAGTAGAACCGTCTACCGTGATCATGGTATGCGTCATGTAAAGCCTTATATTAAACGATTATGACTTACTCGCATTTCGTAAAATACGCTCAAGTCGAAAACATTAACGTCATTGTAACGCGATAAGGCAGAATAGCAACAACAAACTTTGCTGTTGTACTTTATACTCACCACAGGTATATTAAATTTAACAAAACGGGTAGAAAATTATGTCTGAAAAGAAACTCACGGTGGATGAAAAACGATATGCCTTCGATTTTATTATGGCGAACGCACTTAATGATAAACTTACCAATGAGGAGTTTAGAGCGCTTCTTGTTGATACGTGGGCAAAGAAGGTAGAACGTGCCAATGCACCTCAATCATCAACACATGACGATAAACAAGCCGCTGATAAGCAAACCAAAGAAAAAGCGGCATGCAGTATTAAACCAAAACATCAATCTATCAAAGTTAACAGTATCGCTGCGCAGGCTTATTCTGTATCCTATCCACGCAATGATCGTGATGCACACGCTGAAGCCCTCGACGAACACGAGCGGCTAATCAAGCAGGGCTGGGAGTTTCTTCGCAATCAAATGAAAGGCAATTCGTGGGTTTCCACCTACGTCAAACTTTCACCTCGCACGGGAAATTAATTTAAATTTGGTTATATTGTTATCAAAAATGGCTTGCCACTGGTTCGTTTCAGTATTGCTTCGACCCGCGGCAAACCGGAAAGGTAACAGAGATGACCGCCTTATTGATTCAATGTAACAAACGGCAACTGCTTTTTAGGCAGCGAAAGCAGTTTCTCGTTAAACATAAATCGACTTTCTAAACTACCACCCACACCTAGCGTGGAAACAAAGTCGCTAAAACGGCCTTTGTCGAACTCGCTTAGCTTACCGTTTGATCCCTTTATGATCGCATCGATGTCACTATGCGCAATCTTAAATAAGACGACATTTGAAACACAGTTTGGTGACTTTTTCTGCAAGGGCTCCAAAAAAGGCAAATCCAAAGGTGACTGCGTTGCGATGAACGTGTCTTTAGAGGCGCGTATTAGGGAGAGCACTTTTTCACACACATTCTTGTTCGCCAACAACCATGGCTCATCAATCAGCAACACCTTGCCACCTAGCATAATTGAATCGGCATTCTTTAACTGCTCTATAAGAGCATGATGAAACATTGAAGGGTACTTTTTTTGCAAAAAGGCATGATATTGCTCATTCAGATACACGGATGACTTCCCAACGAAGGAGGAGACATATAAGACACCTCGACCCTGCTGAAGAATTTGTGCTGCCACGTCCAGCATAAAAACACTCTTCCCGGTACCGGCCTCGCCAAACACCGACGTGATCGTTTTGTCTTTAGGGAAAATGACCTCATCGCCGTTGAAGGTCAGTTTGATGCGTTGCTCTTTTTGCCTGACAGCTTCTGACCACAAAGAGCGACTATGTTCCTGTGCAATGATATCTTGCGCTTCAAACAAAGGTATATTGTCGCGCTTGGCGAGTTTCTTTGCGTCTTTTTTCGCTTGGGTAAAAGATAAGCCTGATGGAAACGTGTTCATACATTAATCCCTTGCAGCATTAAGCCACGCCTAAAACCATGCTGCCTCGTTAATATATAAACATTAAGAAGACATTGTATTATTCACTTTGTCCAAAACCGGACTTCGCCTGAGTAGGCGTGTAATTGCTTGCGTAAGTGAGCCACAACGGTGGCATAATAATACATGGATTGATTTTTAGCAAGCATGAAGACAAACCTCAGGATTACGCATGAGGTTATGCGTGGGGGCAGTTTACGCAGCGACTGAAATGTTGGACAAATAACGCTGTCTCGCCACACCATTAGGTTCTTTTTTATTTTTTTTGTTGACCGGATAGCCAATATAAACCATGAGATGCGTGATGGGGCTCACATTGCGTGACACCCCATCAGCAAGCTTCGATTTTAGTGATTTCACTTAATCTTTTTTTGTCGACGCCAAAACGGGAGCATAGATAATGCAAAAAGAGCAATCGCTGGCGCGCTCACGTCCTGAGAGAAAAAGCTTTCTCCTTGCACTCTCATATCTACCAGCTCTTGATCGGTAAGGATGTGATCGAAAACAAAAACATTGTCTGCCTGACCATCAAAAGGATGATCGTAGTTGGGATTTCGTCCAAGATATAATTGAGTGGTACCATCAGTATACGTCACACCAGTTCTATCATAATGAACACCATTAACATCTAACGTGAAATCTCCTGTCAATTGGCTATGCCGGAAGGCAAGAAAAGTCCATTCTCCAATAACTACTGGGGTTGAACCCTGAACGCCGTTACCTGCGAATCCTGAATAGGTATACCCACCACCGCCGCGAGTATCAATACCTAACTGACGATCATAACAACAGTTGTCATGGCTTAATAGACCGGTTATCCCATTTATGGCGTCTGTTTTAAACCACCCTCCCATAGTAATCTCAGGCATAGATGTTGGGCCAATGTCTACCGGTAAAACCGTGAAGCTGTTGGAGGATTGATTAAAATCAAATGCGCCACCCTCATATCCATTTGCCGTGAATGAAGGAGCCAAGGTACTTGACACACCATCATTACCATTCCCCGATACGTCTTCAGCACTACCGTTGTTAAAGTTGTAAAATGCAACCAAGTCAGCTTGAGCAGGCAGACCAACAAGAAGTGTTGCTGTCAGCGCAATTGCAGATGTAATTTTTTTTAAATAAAACATGTGATTTCCTTTTTTTGAAAAAGCGAAATTTTGCAATTACCGAGCCAAATGTTAATGTTTTGTTTCGCAAATTGAGTGCAGAAAAAACGCGTTATAGATTTTTTGTGCTACAATAAATTTTGCTGTGCAGTCAGCATGCTGTCCCTAACCGAAAGGTAGCACGTCGCGTTCGACAACTGTAGAAACAAACTGTCTGATATTCAACACTGCGTTTTTGCGTTCTGTGAATTCAGTATTAGGGGCACCGTCATCCACGAACACAAGGAAAACGCTATGTCTGTTCTTTATAAGAATACCGATCGTCTGCTGCGAGACGCCAAAAAACTCCGTAAGCACATTAGCCATAAACTTGGTGCTGACATCTCTCCACAAAACGCTATGGATCTGATTGCCAATTGCTTTGGTTGGTCAAGTTGGAACGTTATGTATGTCGCGATTCAAAAAAGGTCTGACAACCATCGGTGGTGGCATGACATGCGCTGGCGTGAGAAAGTGGCCCATATGCACCGCTACATTTATTCGGTATCTGAAAATGTGGTCACACGATACAGTTGGGCCAAAGACTTTAGTAACAGGGACACGCTATCACTTCGAATGGCTTTAACCGAACTGCTTGAGCCCAACCAAAATACGTTATCAACCAAAGAAAAACCTTCAGGCCTCATTGGACGATTCTTAAAGCCGCTCGAATCACCGAACCCTTGTTACCTTCAGTTTTCTCGCTCTCGACAAAGAGAAGGAGTCTTCATCAGCTCAAATGACTCATATTTCGTTTCCGAGCACTTACATAACCACATGCTCCCCTCTTTTAATGATCCTGACGCCATTGTGGTTTGCGAATCGTTTTCTCAAATGGATTTTGTACGCACCTTTCAATCTAGGGGATATAAACTTGTTGCACTAAACACACTCGGGATTGACAGAAGACTACCCTATACGATAGATATCGAAGATCGCACATTACTACCCGACCCAACCGCAGAGGTCGAGTCACCGTTTAGCATTGAATCATACCTAAACCACAGCCTTGACATTAGAACCTTCGATGAAGAGGAAGCGCATGACATCGCTTTTGAAGCATCAAGCCGAATGGCTGTTCGCATTATTGGGCAGCTAGCCCGTCAATCGAAAGTCACCCCCTTCTCTTTCGACATGTTTCACATACCACCATTGAAAAGTGTGGTGCGGTGGTCTGAAAATCACAACGACCCTGTTTTGAAGATGCTGTGCTCTAAATTTCTAAAACTCTTTGTCGGTGATCCACTCAATCATTCTCACCTGAAAGACATCATCGATAGCAATAAAAGCGCCGCGTTAGAGGAGCGTTATCAATATTCTTTTATGCTCATTGGCTCAGTTTTAGAGAGTTTGAGGGAAAAGTTTATCGCGCTAATGGACAGGCACCAAGACCACTTTGTTTCTTCATTTGAGCGTGATGATGGAAAAGTGGTCTACCTTTTCCCAATTGACAGAAGCCCAGGAGACCTTCAGCATTTGCGTGCAATGATGAACATGCTTCAAGTTCGGTTAGCCACACTGCCTCCCACAATAAAACCTGATATGTGGCTTATAAGTCAAGAAAATCTAGAGTTATCAAGTTCATCTTTCACCAAGAACAGAACCTTGAACTTCGACATGCTTAATGCCGCGCGCTTAAACCCACTGTTTTTTGGTGAACAGGGCGCTTTTCAAGACACACTTGACACGCACGTGCACCTCAAAGGGAAGTCATTCTCGGTCGAAGACAGGCGAATAGACTTACTTTCTGAACTGTCCAGCTACGGTGCCACTCAGAAGTTTCAGAGTGTCGATTTCACCGTTGAACCAACCGAACGTGATTAAAGATTTGCTATACTTTAATGCCTAGGTGGATTGGAAATTTGTCCACCTTGGCACTAATTGGTCATCAATGAGCTCAACACTATTTCACTTTAGGTAGTAGACACTAAACGTTGTGACAACTACCTTTCAAAAGGTGAGTTAGTTTCGCTTCATTAGTGTACCGATCCAAGTCATTTTTAACCGCGTTGTCAAAGCAAGACTCCCATTGATTCAATGACTTCCACTTGTCGTGATGGTCTTCATTTAAACCTAAAGCGATCAGCATCGCTCGTTGGGATGCTTTTTTGTCCCGATTGGAGAGGACAGCAAGTGCCTGGCTTCGAATGGCACTGATGGTTTCGGCGTGCTCATCTGCATTGAAACCTTTGATGTGCATCGCGGACATCAATGTGTTTGCTACATACAATTTGTCCTCATCCGTAAATTCACGATACAACAAATAATGCTTTAGCTTTAAAAATAAACAGCCAAGTATATATCCCAACAAAAGAGATAGGCCAACACCGTAAGCTATCGTACCAAGCAGCGGTCCATCACTTTCAAAATACATCACAAAACCCATAAAAATGACGGCAGCCACAAACAAAAGGTAAATGGTGGAAAAGCGGCTATGGCCAAACTGACTCCAACTCTGAAAACGCAACGCCGCTTTTATTCGTTCACTTTGCTTAATTGAGACATTCTGCTCTTTACCATTCCCATGACTACCGCAATTGTAATGCGTAGGATCCTCAACAAGCAATTCATTGTAATGAGGAATATCCATAGCAGCCGCGATAGACATTAATGTCTCTTCACTAACCCCTTTGCTTTTCTCTGCATTTCTAATTGTTCTATCGCTCAAACCTGAGGCTTCAGCGAGTTGCTCTTGTGTCCAACGCAGCGAGTGTCGGATAGTTTGTATTTTGTTTCCGTCTGGTACCAACATGTTTACCCCTTCTTTTAAATCGACAACCTCATTGTCATATCGCTCTTCCAATAATCAAAGGAAAGTTGCCGGAAAAGCACCGGAAAGCGGCCGATTAACGTCGCAAATGGTGATTTTTGGATGAACGTTTGGCGACCAACATCAAGGAGACCTCATTCATCATTGCTTTCGGGTGACACTTTCTTTTTGAATCCAAAGATGGCCATCTTTGCCCGGGTTAACATGGCAATCAATGATTTCAAATTGGCGTAAACCAACAGATCCCTTTGGCCAAAAAATGTATAAGGTATCGTTGTTGGATGTGGTGATCTTTTGCAATAGCTGGCCCTCTTCCAGGTCGTGCTCAACATGCATTACTCTTACATCACGCCAACTCCAACCTTCTTTACTAGGCTTATGAGGATAACGCTCAAGCATCGCTTTACGTGCTTCGCGTTGACGTTTTATCTTATCGCTCAGGTCTTTGTCTAGCGCACCGTAATACTGCGAAAGTAAATTGCGCGCCTTGGATTTTATTATATTCGCAACGCGAGCTAATTCCGCCTTATCACACCAAGACCACTCCTCGCTAGTCATTAAAGGATTAGCCACCTGCATTCTCCAATCCTCATAAACGAGACCCACATTCGCTTGCCTATGTTCACCAACCAGCGCCAACACCTTTTCTATGTTAAGTGAAGCTGCGTACTTCGAACCCGAGCTAACAAGCTTTTCAGTTCGCCTCTTTTTCTCTTCATAAAAGTATACCAAAACACGCTCATGCAGATTTTCTAAAATGGGTTCAAAGCGGTCGCTGAATCGCTCAAACAAGTACTCCACTATTGGCGGGGGAGGAAATCCTTCTTTTTGAGACAAATATATCGACAGAGACTGCTGAAGAAAAACAGGAGGTAATGGCAAGCTTTGCGGTGACTCGCATAACGTAAAGAAGCTTGATTCGTCCAATGATGAAATAGCAGCCATCAACTTTTCACAAAGATGATTGTCGGCCTCCTGACAACGATTCAGCGCGCAGTCATAAGTATGCTGGTTGATTTGAGTTGCATTACCTCCCACTATCCACCGTAGCTTACGGACAGTAAGGCGTCGCTTCAATTGTGTGTGCAGTGGATGTTTTTTATCGATTGGCTGAGAGATATCTAACGCAATCAAAATCCCCCTCGCGTCGTCAACACTCATGCGGCTACATACTTTGTCAATAAGCGATATTGCCGAATTCTGCCATTCAGGCAATGCGACGTTTAACATGGCTTCAAAAGAAGCGTAGCGTTGCTCTACATCTTCCTGCAAAGTGCTAAACCAGTCACGCCTAAATTTCTTTAATTCATCCTTATTGGCTTTGGCAGACTTCGACGCGGCAAGCGAAAGCATATTTAAAATCTTCTTTATATGGGCGTGCCGTGGCTTGTTCGGTTCAAGCTTAGACAATAAAGCTTTGTCCTCAATGCCAGCCAGCTTTTCCATAAAAAGCATTAATATCCTATCAGCGTTGTGGCTCATCGTTTTGTTCACTATCAGTTGTCGGGACCTCATTATCAATCAAGGATAACAGATCCTTAAGGCAAGGAGGTTTTTAATTTACCTAAAAGTGAGTCGAGTATCAATATTTTTGTTGTTGGCTTGTGTTTGACTTTGACGCCAACAAAATAACGCAGCGCAACCGAATGAGCGTATACAAGGGGGAGCGGACACTGCGCTCTTGAGAGGCGAATGAACCATGACACTAAATGCGTCACAGAGCGCAGGAAATCTAACCAGAACAGGCTACCGTTTAGGATACCTCATATAACCTGCATTCTGCTGTGTCTCTTTCGCTACGGGCGCAGCACTGGGAGAGGTTGCTTTTGGAGGTTCAAATTCAGGTTTTGTAGCCAAAGCTGGCACCTCTTTCACTGCCATTTCAAAACGGGCTTCACCATCGCCCATTCGGTCAAACAAATCACGCTTAACCTCATCGATGGGTGCATTGGTATACTGTGCTGAAACACTCTCCAAGAGCTCTTTCGTTACGATATCGTGCTTTTCTCCATTCCATGTTAGCAGAGGCGAATTCGTGTCGTTTAAAAAGCCACCGTAAAGCAACACTTCCTTTACTTCATGGTTAGTAAGTCTTGGCACATCAGCAACACTCTCTTTCCACCTGTCTATGATACCATGCTGCTTCAGTGCCGAGGTAAAATTAGGATCATCAAAGCTTTTCAATTCACAATCTATGGTGATGTCATTCTTTTCACACACCGACTGATAGATCGAGTTCCCCTGCTGACGCGTTAAATGCAAGGCGCTTAATACATTTATATTTGACTGCTTGCACAAAGCCACCATATCTGGTGTCATGAACAACAACCCTCTATCATCCACTGAATTGCTTGCCGACAACCCATACAAAGCGTACTCAAGCTCTTCAACATTATAGATGACGTTAGTTAGAGAAGATGTCGTTTTCCATTTAATGCGAACGCCCTCTTCATTGGCGGCCTTAGCTGCATTAATTACACCTTGCACATTTTCAGTTGGATCATCTTTGAATGGCTGTTCCGTACTCAGTATTATAAGTGGCGGGATCTTCTCTCTACTATTCTCGGGTATTTTCAATTTTCTTAGCGACTGTATGTTGGAAACATCGGCGATGCCAGCTAAATTTGACGCTTTATGTTTAATCAATGACTGTTTTACCGGCGCATTGTTTTCATCAACAACAACGAGCTGATCATAATCACCATTATAGAGTCGAGAGTTAAAATCTGAATCATTGATAAGACTTTCATACATATTTTGAGTCAAAGCGAGAGTCTTCATGTCATCACCAGAGATACTTAAGGTGATAGCCCGGTAGTCTTCGGCATCGTTAGTGTCTGGCAAATCGGTGTGTAAGGCTATGGATGCTCGGTACAATCGTCTTTCATCCTTCTCGGGAGAAAGGTGGGGATTGTCTTCGTTCTCGTATACGGTACCAGAGAAATCAATGTCGGGCTCAAGCGGTAAATTAGCGACGCGACGTGCTGCATTATCTAATTCCGCCGCACCAGGCCACTCGCCACTATCAATGGCTTTGAGCATCAGTTTTCCCCTCTGCGCCTTCACAGCTTCAATCAGCGCGGCTTTTACGCTGTTAACGGGATCATCTTGATTAACTTCGATGCGTTCTAAAACATGGAAGCGACTACGCCCTTCTTTCCAATCTATATTGATCAACACGTGCGGCGTGAACGAGTCAACATCAATATCATCGAAAATTCCCCCGTCATAGTTTTGAATCCGCTTTTTCACAGCTTTGGCGCCTTCTATGAAATCAGGCACTTGAGCGTCGGGTGTCGTTTTTTCGATATCCATACAGCGCGTTAAGTGAGTGTAGTGCGTGCCATTATATTCCGAATGTAACTTTATTGTCCCCGTCAACATAAAGGTGCTGCCAATGGCTAGGTCTGGTGCGCTATCATATGAGGCTTTCCATCGATACTCTCGCCCCTTATCATCAGTAAACGCAAATTTACGAGAAGGAAATTGAGCCATAACATCATCATAAATGCCATTTAGCGTTAACTTAAGTCTACCGCGGCTTTTTACTTCACCGAAAGGTTCATTCAATGTTTGTTCCCGACTGTTGTTCCTTTCTTGAGCCATCGCTTTATTGTACGCATTGGGCACCGAAGCCAACATAGCGGCATATTGCGGTTTCTTGTTGATGTCAGCAAAGCCTATTGACGTAATAGCGTGAAGGTTCTTCATGTAGTTATTTGTGGCAGGCTGCTCACGCAACCAGTCGAGGATAACTTTTGCTTGCTCTATTTTTGGGTGCGGCTTGCGAAGATTATGCGCATTCATAATGGCTTGCTGCTCACCCACATACACTCGGTCTCCGTTATAGGGATTCAATAGATTTTGCAACAAGATGTACGTGGGCACCTCACCCCTAGCAGGAACAAACCCTGTTAGGCTTATTTGCTCTGCGGCCAATGCCAAATAAAACGCAATATCGATCTGTTCTCTAAGAGTGTCACGAGCCACACCCAACGCCATCTCATCGAATTCGTCGGTATTAATTATGAAGGCATGGATATCAAACGCCGTCATGACGCTGGCCAATGTCCCCTCACCAATATAGTCATCAATACAGCTCGAACCAACTTGCAACGTACTGCCGTCATCGTGCTGCACAATATAGGTGTTACTTCTTTTCCTTTCAAAGCCACAGTGATCACAGTCCGATGCACAGCTGTGGTAGTCAACACCAGTAGCATTTAATGCTTTCTCGTGTTCCGCTCCTGGCGTAGTGACAACATTCCCTTCACCAACAGTGTGGTCAATCTTAGCAAGGAAGCGATAGTCGGGTTTGCGTGGAAAGTGGCCAGTTAATAAAACTTTCGTTTTTTCAACGGGGATTTTTCTAATATCCTCTTCGCCATCCATCACTAAAGGGACATCAACGACCTTTGTTTCTTCGGTAATTGTCATGCTGGGCTCAGCAAGACCATTCCTCTCGGCGCGCCTTTGAAGTTGCGCCATTTTACTCTTAACACCATCCAATGAAGAGGTTGGGATCCAAACCGTTTTATTGACTGATTCGTTGACTGTTGTGGCACTCATGAGCGGCTAGACTCCATTATTAAAAATGTGGCGCAAGTGAATTTTCACCTAAGGTAAAAACGATGTTATCACAAAAACAAAGCTTTATTGTCTATGCGATGTCAGCGGGAAGCTCTCAACTCAAAAAAAATGTGATATGATTCTCAGTTCTAGAAGGGGGGGGACATGGGCTTGGAAGCAGGGAAGTTGATCAGCAAGACATTAAGAAGCATTGCGCTTGGCCTTCTGCTTGCTTTGTGTTACGCGTTACTCTCTTATCCTTCAGACGCAGAGCGTATACCTTTGCTTAGGATGCTCATTCCTGAGAGCTACGGGATGACTTGCCACGGTAATGTCTGTGCCGAAGATGCGTCACACCTTAATGAAGCGCTATCTCTCTATATTGATGTTAAGCAGGATTTATCATCCGGTGGCGTGTCACTCAAATACTTCGAACCAAATTTTCTGTTCTGTGTTACCCAGGAGTGTTTTTTTCGTTTTGTAGCACCAACTGAACGTGAAGACTTCAGTGACACTGCCGCAGTGGCCGCCCCCTTTTTCGGCACAGTGATCAAACCTCACGTATGGAACAAAAACACTGTCGCCCATGAGATGATACACCACATTCAATATGAGCATTGGATGCTACATGCTTATGATATGCCTCAATGGATGAAAGAAGGCATGGCTTACCATCACACCGAACATGATATGGCGTTTATGTCACAAGACATCGTGGATTTAGTGACGCGCTACAAAGAGTGGGTCGGCGAAAAGAGTTTGCGAGAAGCGCTGGATGCGTCAACGGTGTGGTTTAACGAGACCTCCACCACAGAGACCGCGCATTAGTATTATATGATGATTATTACGGCATGCTGTCGTTTAGTTTTAGTTCACTTATTGCGTTTTGAGCAGCAGCAGAAACTGAGTAGTCGGTTTGTGTAAATTCGTTATCAAGCTCACCATCAAGACCTTCTGCCCAATGGCGATATTCTTCACTAGCAATATCATAATCGATACCGCTCAACTGAAATTCTTTTAGCCATATTTGGTAATGAAAGTCACTAAGCATAGTACCTCTTTAAATAAGTTTTAGCACAACTAAATTGAAACAGAAAAGTTAAGTTAAATTATATTACCGCAAGGCATTTTAATCAACCTTAATTCCTTATACAAATGCCTCCAAGACACTCTTGGATGTGCGCTAGTTAACACCGAAACTAAACAACAGTTGGCTCGTTCCTTGCTTTTCCATTCAACGTATTAAATAACAGGGAAAAGAAAATGAAAAGAATTTTTGCTGGCTTAACCGCAGCGTTATTCATCACCGGCTTTCCACTTCACGCCAATGCAGATCTTGTAGGTGAATGGCTGTTCGAAAATGGTGTTAATGACACATCAGGGAACGAAATCCGAACACAGGCTTATGGAGGTGTGAGCGAAATAGTGCGCGACGGCGAGAAGGCTCAATACTTCAACGGAACAACCGGATATTTGGCATTAGATAAAAAACTTGAAGGTTCTCTAGATGGTTTAGGTTTGAGCGTGTGGTTTAACACCAGCTACATGAATCCGAATGGAGCGAATTACACCAACTGGGCTTTTTTAGACTTCGATCGTTCTGAATATTTCAATCTTAGTATCGATAATGTCGGGCAAATATGGTTTGGGATGACCACACGAAACAATAGTACAACATTAGACTTTTTCTCTGACGAAACATTTAATGATGGAAAATGGCATCAGTTGGTTTTATCTTACGGCCAAACCAATGGTCTAAAAGTACATGTTGATCGCGATTTGATAATCGATGACGTTTACCAAGGAAGTATTGGTAGGCCAGGTGTTACTCGTTATGGCTTCATTGGTGATGGCTCGGAAGCAACCAGCTTCAATGGCGTTAGAAACCAACACTATTTCGAAGGCGGCCTCGACAATGTTGTGTTACTAGACAACGAACTCACGGACACCAATGTCTACAATTTTTTTAGCAATGGCTACTCCGCTGTGTCTGATGTGTCAATGCCTGGAGCCAGTTTAGGACTACTTTCTTTAGGGCTATTGGTTGGTTTTAGACGTAAAAAATAGCCATTTTGGCATAAATTATGAATACTTTTGTTTTCAAATACTGATTTTACAACAGGGATTACATTGTGAAAAAAACTATTATATTCGTTGCGGCGATGTTTCTTATTTCGGCCCCCACACAAGCGGAGCTATTAGAGTATGATTGGAAGTCTTTCGGTGACGGAGATATCACGTTAGATACAAAAACAGGTAAGCTGTGGCTGGACCTTGATGTTACCGTGGGAAAATCTATTAACGAGGTTGTGGCTCTGACAGAAAATGACGCCCTTTTTTCTGGCTGGCGATTGCCGACGGAGCAAGAGATTCACACTCTAGCAGAGTCCATCTTTCAGGACTTTAATTTCAACAAAGAGAGATCTTACAAAGGTGCAACAATCTCAGAGGCTGACAAGCTTAGGCACCGAATAATGGGGCCGTCATCTGCGGATCGAACTTATGGTTATTTTGCCAGCGAAGGTGAAAACTTAATGTTTGGGTCATCGAATTCTGGTCTTTGGTACAACTATAAATATGGCCTCGACTACGACATATCCCGAAGTTATGATGGTGTTTATCTTGTTAGTGAAGACGCCTCAGTATCCATTGATGAAGCAGACTTAAGTGCTGCTATGAGAAGCGTTTCTGATGTTAGTGTACCAGCCATCGGTGGCATATTGATGCTTGCCGGACTGGCGGGGGCTAGGCGAAGTAAGTGTAAATAGAAAACAAAAAAGCGGGGGTGCCTTTTCGGCACTCACCTCCACGTCTCAGCATAACTTCTGTTGACGTCTTTCTCTGCCTTGTGCTTTATTTAGTGGCAAAAAAATATGCAATATATTCTTACTCCTGCTTGACCCAGCTGCTTTCCATGACATATTACTCTTGATTTAATTCGTAACAAAACTAACATTTAACTTTGTTATTTC
>CETA01029321.1_pt1 | contig 34291 bp, 33 predicted proteins | sample 531251 | NCBI WGS metagenome assembly CETA01 (sample SAMEA2622362, study PRJEB7988) | marine metagenome | biome: marine biome (ENVO:00000447); feature: mesopelagic zone (ENVO:00000213); material: "saline water (ENVO:00002010), including plankton (ENVO:xxxxxxxx)" | depth 380 m
TGAAGGGCCGAAGGGAAACCTGTTCATGACGGGTGGTGCGGGCAGGCAGCGCAGCTGCCAACACGGCCGGAAAGGAACGGGTTGCGGCTCCTCAGCTGACCTGATTCAGGACTGTTCGCGACAAAAGCCGGATGGGTATCGGGCGTAGGTCTGAAGGTGCCAAGACCCTGCTGCAATCAGCCTGCCCCATCGCCCTCCGATGCTGCCAGGAGATCCATCAAGTTGCGGGCAGCTTCCCGATCTTCCTCGTTCTCGAACGCTACATTGAGATCGGGGGCGGACCCGAACATGTGCAGGAACGACCACAGCGCAAAGCACTTGCCCCGGTCCTTCTCAAGCTCCGCAAAAGTCAGCTTTGCGCCCCAATTCCGGTCATTGAAGCGGCGTAGTTGGCTGCGTGAAAGCGGCCATCGGTTTAGCTCGCTCGGAGTCGCAGGGATTCTGGACGATCCGAGACTGCAACTTCACAGCCGAGAAAAGGGATCGCGGGCGGTTACGAGTGCGATCATATTGGCGATGGCGCTGCCACCAATCGCTTTGGCGCACAGGGATATGGGCCAACCTTGGCGCATCGGCATAGATAACTTAATGAGAACTCCGCTCGTTCCGAGCGGACTGTTTCGTATCTCCCGCAACCCCATATTCCTAGGCATGCGGCTGAGCCTTTGGGGATTATTGCTCGCCATGCCATCCGGAATAACGGCCGCGCTCGCCTTGTTTAGCGAAGCACTCATCGGCTTCCAGGTCCGGTTGGAGGAAGAGAACTTGCGGCAAACCTACGGCTTGGCCTACGTGGATTACACAGTGCGGACCCGGCGCTGGATCTAGGCAGACGATACCGCCAGATTGTCGACCCTTGGACCATGTTTTCAAAGCCGGTTCAGCTTTCCAATGCGAAACGGCAAAGTGTAGCAATTGCCGGTCCCTTATTTCATGAGGGAGTTTTTGAGTTGAATAGTCGGAAAGCAGCCATTGCCGCACTTTTTGCGCTCGTCACCTTGGGTGCTTGCGAAATCCGCAAGGAAACGGATGCGGATAATACCGCGCCTACCGAGCACGATTACTCGGACGCTTGGTCATCATCCAAGGGTTTGCAAATTGAAGGTGCTGATTCGCCCGGTCGTTCCGGGCCAAAATTTGTGATCGGACGTCTCGAAGTTGAAGTGCCGCCAGGATGGGAGCAGCGATCCACCGCGGACCAAACGTTTGCGGCGCGCTTCAGTCAAAGTGACGAGGGGGATGCGCCGACGCTGGCCGTCGAGCCGAGTTTTGGAGAATTTGCCGTCGCCCGTGTCGGCCTCGCCGCACTTATAGGTGATATTCAGATCGGCACTCCGGGTTTTCGCGTCCATCGTACAACTGACATCGCGGTGCCAGGTGCAACATCTGCCGTTCGGCTCGATTTCAATTACGGCACGGAAGACACGAACGGTGTTTTCCAAGGGATGTGGATTGTAGCTTCGGACGAATCGACGAAGGAGTCGATCGCGGTCGCGCTTTCCGCCCCAGACCCGCTCGACATGCAAATTGCCGATCGTGTGCAATCGAGCCTGGTCATGCGGCCGCGTTGAAGAGATTGGCCACCGCGCCGGTGTTGGGTTAAGAATGCGGATAAGAGTCGCAGGAAAAGGAGCGCCGATGTTGAAGAATGAAATGAAAGACAAGGCAGCCTTCGCCGCGCTGGCAATCGTGGTGCTGGCCTCGCTCTCCGCGTGCGAGGCGCGGATGGAAGATGGAGCGGATACTTCCGGGGATGTCGAGCAGCAAGCTACGCAGCAGGGAGAAGTCAACCGCGTTGATACCGACATTGCGCCCCAGCCGGTTGCGATGCAGGCCATAAGGTCGGTCCCGTTCGCCTATGGCTCGACGCTGGATATCACCAATATCGAGATCACGGGCGATATCATGACAGTCGAATTCCGCGCTCGCACGACTGAAATGAACATGACCGAAATGATGAGCCTGGACCGCGTTAATTATATCGAGGACGAAACATCGCGGCAGGTCGAAGCCTTGCGGGACAGCGAGGGTAATTACCTGGCGAACCCGATTACGTCGAGGGGCGACACGCTGCGAATCCAGACCGAAGACGGTATCGGATGGATCAAGTTCCCGAAGCCTGCAGAGGGTGTGACCACCATTTCTCTGACGATTCCCGACGCTGGCGCGCTCAACGGCCTGCCCGTCCCATCCCGATGATTGGTCGACCTGCAGCGTCCTCGACGCTGGCGGTGCTGCTCGCGTTGGGCGGTTGCAACGACACCGGCGGTGAAACTCCCCCATCAGCGGATGGGGTGTCCGCTACGCCTGCGGGGCTAGGCAGCACGCCGACCAGTTCAGCCGATGCAGGCAGCGCCTCGGGTACGGGCAGCAACCTTTCGGCCAACACTTCCAGCCTTACGGCGAACAGCAGTGACCTAAATTCGCGCATCGTTGGCATGAACCGGATCGTCGAACTTCCGTCGGACGTGCTGTTCGATTTCGACAGTGCCGAGCTCAAGCCGCAGGCCGAAGCGGCTTTGCGACAGGTTGCCGACGCGATCCGCTCCGCGCCGCAGGGGAGTATCACCATTATCGGTCACACGGATAGCATGGGCAGCGATGCCTATAATTTGGACCTCTCCACACGCCGGGCACAGGCTGTGCGTGACTGGATGGGGGAACAAGTCGGTGTGAGACAACGCGACTTCGAAGTCTCAGGCGCGGGTGAAGGCGATCCCGTTATGCCAAATGCCAATCCTGACGGAAGCGATTCCGAAGAGGGCCGCTCGCGCAATCGCCGCGTCGAGGTAGTCATACCGCTTGAATAGGTTGTGTCATCGGAGTTCGGCACGAGTCGTTGAAGGGTGATGCTGGGGTGTGGCGGTAGCAATGCCGAAGTTCGCCCTTCGACCTTAATAGTGGCCATCGAAGCCGAAACGAAAAATGTTCAAAAGCAGACGTGACGTTAACAACGTAACGCCTTATTATGGCTTGGTCGAAAATAGAGCAGCAGGGTGGTAGCTCCTGCGCCCGCTTCAGCGGGTTCTTCTCTGCCTCGGCGTCAATCGAACCGGTTCGGTGTGACGCGATGAGGTTTCGCGCTCCCGGACCAAATGTGGAGCGAGAGCATGAACTACGTTTATTTGAGTTTGGCTATAATCGCCGAAGTGATCGGCACCACCTTTATGAAGCAATCGGAAGGTTTCACCAAGCTGGTGCCCGGTCTGATCACTGCTGCCGCCTATGTGGTGGCTTTTTACTTTCTATCACTGACACTGAAAACGATTCCGACAGGTATTGCTTATGCAATTTGGTCAGGCGTCGGCATAGTTCTGATCGCAGCCGTAGCATGGCTTTTCCAGGGACAGAAACTCGATGCTCCCGCTATGGTGGGTATGGGATTGATTGTAGCTGGTGTCGTGGTGATGAACGTATTTTCGAAGGTGTCGGCTCATTAAAGTGCGACTGTCCGCTTGGTGACAAAGCAGCGTCGCAAGTGGACAGTCGGCATCCACCCACATTCACGACATAGCGATCCTGCGCAAACTGCGTCCGCTTTTGGGAATTAGGTATCTCGCAATTTATGACCGAGATCGGGTCGGAAGCAGAATGGCAGATTTTCGCGCTTTTTTGACTGGAACCGGACAGTCAGCTCTCGGCCCAATTTTCGTCATCACATTCTAAAAAGTTAGCCTCCTACTCGCCGGCCTTACCCTTCAAGAATGCCACCACTTTCGGCCAACTGTCGGCGCGGGCGGTAGCGTTGCCCTCGACGCTTCCGCCGAAGGTATCGAGCCTGTCATAAAACGCATCGCCCGGTGCCATGGGCGGCCCGAACACGAAGTGTCCGGCGTCCTGATAGGACAAGACAGTAACGGGCGGACCCGATAGCTCGGAACTACGTGCCAACAGCATTCGCGACATAGGACATGCGGGCCACATGGTTTCGGCCTCTCCGCACACGAGCATGATTCTCGCGCTGGCTCGTTCGATCGGAATCGCGGCACGATCTGCATTCGCGCGCTGCGCGGGATCCTCGATAGCGCGATAGACGCTGATGATACCATCCGTTGCGGTCCAGTCAGAGAACGGCATTGTCGGCACTTCCTCGCCTGAAACTGTCCAGGAAGAATAAGGGCTTTGCCCGTTGCTAGCCCAGTTAATCCCGTTCCACACGACACTTGTCGGCATTCCGGCGACCACCGCCAATAGATCGGACCTTCGAGATGCAACCAATAAGGCAGCCTCGGCTCCCTTGGACGCACCGACGACGGCCAGCCTTTCTGGATCGACCGTTGGCTGCTGCTTCAACCATTCAAGAGCCTGATCGAACAATTCGAGTGGTATGCGTTCAAGCGCATCAGGTTGCTCAGGCGCGCCGAAGTAAGCCAGGTGAAGAACGATAAACCCCTCTTTCTGCAGCGAGAGCGCCATTTGCGTGGCACCGCCGCCGAGCCCGCCTTCAGAGCCGCCAAGGAGAAGCACCGCAGGACGAGGTGCGGACTGACTGGTGCCTACATTTCCCGCTACGGGGTAAAAGTTGCCGAACAACTCATCTTGGTTGATGCGCTGGCCAGTCGGACCCGGTTCGAGCACCTCGATTTCGGGGAGCCCATAGCGGTCCGGCGCTGCCTGCTGGAACAGCGCAGCTCCCGCCAGCAGGGTGGCAATCCCGATGACCGGTAAGACTGTTCTGGCTGAATGCATTTCGCTCTCCTTCATCGGCAGAGCAATATGACTTCTAGGTCGAATTTGGCAGTGTTGCCTGTCAGACCGCAGACCTGACAAACGTCACGAAGATGGAAGCGCTTCAGAGCCATCCCTGATCACGGGCGATGCGACCGGCTTCGATGCGGCTCGACGCATGCAGCTTGCTTGAGGCTTCCGACAGGTAGTTGCGCACTGTTCCCGGGGAGAGATCAAGCTGCCGGGCGATTTCTTTGTTCGAGCGCCCCTCTTCGGCCAGTCGCAGCACGTCCCGCTCGCGCTCGGTAAGCGGATTGGCAGGAGCATCCCACGCAAGCTCTGCGAGTTCCGGTGCGATTGCCCTTCCCCCGGCAGCAATCGTTCGCACTGCAGCGGCAAGAGCGTCAGATGGCGTGTCCTTGAGCAAATAGCCACGCACGCCTGCATCCATTGCCCTACGCAGATAACCCGCGCGCCCGAATGTCGTTACAATCAAGACGCTCGTTTGCAGCCTTTCTCGCGTGACAGCTTCGGCGACATCAAGACCTGAAAGTCCAGGCATTTCGATATCGGACAGGAGAATATCGGGCTTGAGCTGCCTCACATATTCAAGCGCGGTGGTGCCATCCTCCGCGCGAGCGACAATCTCGATATCGTCCTCGAGCGCCAGCACGGTCGCCAGCGCCCCGAGAACCAGTGCCTGATCCTCTGCGATCACCAGCCTGATCATGCCGCAGCTCCTTGCGGCAGACGTGCAACCACTTGCGTTCCCTCAGCTGTCCCACAAACGGCGAGATCTCCTCCAGCTGCTCCCAGACGGGATCGAAGACCCGATATTCCCCCTCCAGCACGCACGGCCTCACCATGACCATTGTCGCTAACGGTCATTTCGAGTCCGCCGGGATATTGCTCGAGGAGGATTTCGCACGAAGATGCTCCGGAATGGCGAATGACATTCGTGATCGCTTCCCGCAGTGCCATGGCCAGCACCGCACTGCTGCCGGGATCTATTCGGTCTGCATCGCCTTCGATTCTGCATCGGATCCCCGCAACAGACAGCGCCGCTTGCGAGCTTGCAAGTTCACGGCTGAGCGTTGCCCCGGTCATGCCGCTGACTGCTGATCGAACATCGGCAAGCCCTTGCCGTGCAGCCGCGGCAATATCGCGCATTTCATTCCTCGCCTCATCGCTATCCCTATCGGCCAGTTTGGCGGCGAGATCAGCCTTGATGGCTATGAGCGTGAGCGTTCGACCCAAAAGATCATGGAGATCGCGCCCGATACGCTCGCGCTCGGCTGCAGCTGCGAGCTGGCGCACCTCGTTGCGAGATTCTGCAAGGGCTTGGTTCTTGTCCTCGAGCGCCGCGCGCGAGATGTTAGCAGCACCGACCATGATAGTCAGGAATACACCGAATACCCAGAAGATCAGTGGCTGTCTGGTCACAAGAGCGAGGACACAAGTGGCGACCGCGAAGCTCCCTACCAACATGGCGGCGCGGCGCGGAGGTCGGAGGTTGCCGACCATCGCGGCGGCGTAGATTGTGATCACCGTCCAGTTGCTGCCTGTGAAGGCCAGTGCAAACGAAATCAATAGCGTGGCTACTGCCAGCAATATGAGGCGTCTTCCGGTTGCCTTGAACGCGGCGAAATAGAGAGCGAGAAAGAGGACGAGCCCTGCCGTGGCGGCGATCATCTGGGTAAGGCCTGGTCGCTCGATGAACCATGGAATGAAGAACAACGGAAGATAGGCGAGCCAGATGGCAGGGTGGTCGAGCTTGGACCAGGGGATAGCCTTGACCGGCTGCCCCTTTCCGGAACCAGGCTCGCCCATCGGGCTTACCGATGGCTGCAGGTGCGCCGGCCCTGTAGTCTCCCTCGTTCTGTCCTGCTTCACCGTGATTGCTGCCTTTCCCCAGTCCAAGCGAAGATAGCTGCTGCAAGCGTGATGAGCAGCAAGGGCCCTGTGTGCAAAAATAGAAAGCTGCCATTTCGTTGACCTGCCGCCATCAACGCTATCTCGCCAAGATGATAGGAGGGCAACACCCAGGCGGCGCTCTGCATCACTTGAGGCATAGCCGTAATCGGAAACCACAAGCCACCCATGACGGCGAGTGCGAGAAACACGATATTGGCGAGCGCCACGGCAGCACCCTGTCCGAAGCGATATCCTATCCCGATGCCAATCAGCGAGAATGGAATGATAGAGAGCAAGTGAACTAGGAGCATCAACGCCCATTCCCCGGCCGTGAGCGCGACCCCTGCAACGATACCCAGCGAATACAGGATCATCAGCGCAATTGCACAATACACGGTGGTGGCGGCAATCTTGGCAGTGATTTGCGCACCTGCCGGCATCGGCGACAACCGCTTCAATTCGAGCTGGCCGGTTTCGCGTTCGGCAGCGATATTGACGCCGAAACCGAACAGGGCAGGCCCCATCACCGCAAATACGCCGAAGGTGGCCAGCGTTTGCGTGGCAGCTGCCGCGCTGCCTTGCCCGAGAGCGAGCGCGAAGAGCGCATAGAATGCCGGCGGCAGCGCGATGGTCGGAATGATGAATTGCGGCATGCGCGCCGACTTTATGATTTCGGCCTTGCTTTCGAGCCAGTAAATGCGCGGTGCTGCAGGGAGGAGATCAGACATCACGCGGCTTCCTTTTCGCTCTGACTCATAATGAGGTTTTCAAGTGCGTCTTCGAGTGATGCTCCGACAACCTCGAAGTGCTGAAGGTCGGGATCGATTTGGAAGACCGCCTCCAGCGTGGGACGGGGGCCGGATGTAAGGATCGCTAGATCTGCCCCGCGTTCTTCGACTTTCACAACGTCGGGCAGGTTGCGGAACCGCGCAGCAGGCAGCCGGGTCCGCAACCTGAGAACCGAGCCTGCCACTTGCGACTTTATCTGCGGCGGCGGTCCATCGGCAATAACAGCTCCTTTCGCGATAACGGCTATGCGATCTGCCAGTGCTTCTGCCTCATCCATATGGTGTGTTGCCAGCAACACAGCAGAGCCCGCTTCGGCTTTCGCGCGGACAAGCTGCCACATGGTCCGGCGAGCCTCGGAGTCGAAACCAGTTGTCGGCTCGTCCAGAACGAGGAGGTCAGGCGCACCGGAAATAGCGAGAGCGAACTGAACCCGGCGCTGCTCTCCACCGGAAAGTTTGCTACACCGGCGATCAGCGAGATTGACCAGCCCGGCCTGTTTAATCACCACATCGGTTGCCATATGACGGGCATAATGGCTCGCGTGCAGATCGATCAGTTCCCTCACGGTCAGCGTCTCTGGCAAGCCAGCGGATTGAAGCATGATGCCCATTCGGGCCCGCGCCCGGCGATCGCGCGGGTCCAGTCCAAATAGACTGGTCTCGCCGGTGTCGGCTGTCAGGCGTCCGGTCAAAAGCCCGGCAACCGTCGACTTGCCTGCGCCATTAGGACCAAGCAGCGCCGTTACGCACCCGGGCTCAAGTTCAAAGCTGAATTTCTCCAGCACGCGCTGGGCGCCATATGATTTGGAAACGCATTCCAACCTAGCGACATGGGGGATCGGGTCTGTCTGCATCTCGTTCTCCTCGTAATCGGCACTTGGACTAGAACCAACGACGCGGAGAAAGCAGTGTAAGGTGTAAGCCGCGCAGCGTGACAGATGTCACGATTGCGCGACGAGGCCACGCAATCGCGATTAATTCCCACAAAGAGTCGATTTAGCTGCATTCTCTTTGGGTTGCTGCGGGTAGATGGCCGCTAGCTCCCCTCAGTAGCTCGAGCCAAGCTCGTCGGCTTTCGACAAGTATGGTCCTAAAAGCAGCCAGTCCGCTCTCGGCCCAATTCCAGTCATATAATTTAGGAAAGCCTCAATGGGCAGCTTCTGGGCCGGAAGCGGACGGGCAGGTTCCAAGAGGTCGGCAGCAGATAGCTGCCACTCCTCACGCCTGATTGCGTTGGTAGTTGTCGCCAACATAGCTGCCCTTCGCCAGATCAATTTCATTCGCTGATGCCTGCCACTTATTCATGTCTGCCTTTCCGATCGCAAACGGCGTTCATCATCGTTTAGCGAAGCAATAGAAAATTCGGCAAAGTGAACTCGTGCCATGTGAACGTGGCGGTGGGGGTGGCTCTCTCCGACATAAAGGTCGACATTCTCGCAAAAGCCGATATGATATCACTGTGACATCATAGTGGGTTCATGGCATGGCAGATCGGAACGGGGATAAAAGCAGGGTTCCTGTTACCATAAGGATACCCGAAGCAATCCTTAAAGAGATCGACCACAAGGTCGAACAGGAAGAGCTGCCTATTTCGCGCAATCACTGGATTGTGGAAGCGCTCGTGGAAAAGCTGAAGAAAAACCATAACGGAAATTGATGCGATGGCGCGAAGCGACCTCTTAATCTCTCTGGTGAAAGCCAGCGTAGGCGGCGACAAAACTGCCGTTCGCTCCGCCGTGGAGAACATCATTGCAGAAGAGAAAGGGAAGCAGCACAATGTGCTCGCAGAAAGGCTTACGCGCGCCCTGCAAACGAACGGCAACGGAAGTCGAGCGCTCCCCCCCTCAGGCTATGAAAACCAAAACCGAGTTCGCGAAGCACTTGCAGAAGTCACGCCAAAGCATCGCCTCGATGACATCGTTTTGAACGAACAAACACGGCAGAATGTCGACCAACTTATCGAAGAACAGCAGCGCGCGAGCCTACTACGCGCGCATGGACTTGACCCCCGCCATCGGGTGATGCTCGTCGGGCCACCAGGCAACGGAAAGACTTCATTAGCTGAAGCCATTGCAGAATCGCTCGCGGTGCCGTTTTTTGTTATTCGCTATGAAGCTCTCATTGGGAGCTATCTCGGTGAAACTGCACAGCGTCTAAAGAGGGTATTTGATTTCATCCGCACAACACCTTGTGTCGTATTCTTTGATGAATTTGATGCAGTGGGCAAGGAACGTGGCGACCTGCATGAAACTGGTGAGATTAAGCGCGTAGTATCCTCTCTTTTGATGCACGTCGATGAATTACCAAGCTACGCGGTAATCATCGCGGCTTCTAACCATGCAGAACTTCTCGACCGCGCCGTATGGCGCAGATTTCAACTTCGGCTGAACCTTCCCGCTCCAACGGCAAAAGAGCTCCAATCCTATCTGGAAAAGCACTTCCAACAGTTTGACGGTTCGCCGGGAATGTCGCCTGCAAACGTCGTAAAACGGCTAGGTTCAGCGAGCTACGCCGAAGCCGAAGAATTCATTTTGGATATCCGGCGCAGAGAGGTTCTTTCGATGCGTGAAAAGCCGCTCAAGTCGATACTGAGTGAACAGCTTCAAGCGTGGGAGGACCGCGCGCAACCAAAAAACCAAAGTTCAAAAGCAGCGGAATAATGAATGGCAGAACGTCCTCTTCTCAGTTTACCGAACCCCACAAGGGATTCTCCCAGAGGTAAGCCAGCCGTTATAGTTGAAAAGGTCCGTCCAGCCGGAGCGGAACGCCAAGGTCAGAGACTTGGACCAAAATTCGAAAGGCTTTCCGAGGTTCTCCCTGACCCTCAACAGCTAGCAGAGCTCCGAAACGATCCTGCAGCAATCGCGCCCGAACGAGCCCTCGTTTTCGAAATTGCAAGTGAAGTGGTCGATTTCGACCGGGCGCGGCGCAATGTGCCGGGTTTGGAATTTTTGGGTGAGGGCGAAGACGAAACCGATCCTAGTGAGGACTTCTTTGTCGAGGACAAGCCTGACAAGGCAATCCGTCGCCGTATCTACTTAACCATGCCGGACGCAACCGCTTTGCGCGAGATTGTCAGCTTGTGGAAGCGATACCAAGCAGGTGAGGAGCTCGGGTACGGACGGACAGAGTGGAAGAAGGTATTCGACCACTTGGCAGATATCCGGCCATGGGGGCCTCAAGATCGAATTACCGACGAAGCCAAAGCCGACTGGATTAGGCATCTGGAGGAAGCGCCGGACGAGCCAATCCCGCTCGAAGTAGAATTTTGGTATCGGACAAGTGCGCCGCTTCGAGAAACCGCGCACCAAAAATTCCAAGGAATGGTTGCTGAGGCTGGAGGTGGGATTCTCGATCAAGCGACCATCCCAGAAATTCGCTATGATGCAGCACTTCTCCAAGTCCGGCCTGGATACGTCCGACAAATTTTGGACAATCCAGACCTCGGACTAGCGGCATTTGACGAAGTGATGGTGTTGCGGCCGCAATCGCTAGTGACCGATCCGCAAGAACTCGATTTCGCTGAGGCCGAGGATGCTGAGGCCGAGGATGCGCCCGACCTAGCCCAAGCGCCTCGAGCGGCCTTGCTCGATGGGCTTCCGATGGCGCAACACACAAAGCTGGCAGATCGGCTTTCGATTGATGACCCTGATGATTTTGCGGCCGAATACGGACAGGCAAGTGAGCAAATTCACGGCACAAGCATGGCCTCACTTATCGTGCATGGGGACCTAAATGCACCGACGCCGAGTACACCCGTTCGCAGCCAACTATACGTTCGCCCTGTCATGTTCCCACAGCAAGTGGGATTCGATGGTCAACGGCGCGAGCTTATGCCGCCAAATAAGCTGGCGATCGATCTCGTTTGGCGGAGCTTCCTCAGGATGTTTGTCGGCGAAGGCGATGCTGAGCCAACCGCACCCAACGTCAAAGTGGTCAATCTATCGCTCGGTGATCTGAACCGTCGCTTTTCCGGTGTTTTGAGCCCTTGGGCACGCCTGATTGACTACCTTTCGTGGGAGTACGGCGTTTTAGTGCTCGTCAGCGCCGGCAACATCCCAGATCCCATTCCATTGGATGACGTTGGGGCTTGGGCGGACTTTGAAGCTGCCACCGCCAAAGAGCGCGAAAACATTTTGCTGCGAGCAATCCTTCGGCAACGCGCAACCCGCCGCCTGTTATCACCATCCGAAGGCATGAACGCTCTAACTGTTGGCGCGTGCCATGCAGATACTATCGAACCTAACGGAGCAGGGCCAATGGCTCTCGACCCCTATGAGACAGAGTGCCTGCCTAACCCAAGCTCCGCGCTTGGACTCGGCTATCTGCGAGGCGTAAAACCGGAAATCTTGCTCCCGGGCGGTCGAGAGCATGTTCGAACAACGAGTAATCTGGAGCCGATCTCGGTGTATCCGGTCGCGCAGCCCGGTCGCTTCTTTGGCATTGGTGCTGCTGCACCCGGTCCAAGCGGTGAATTGACAAGAAAGCTCAACTTTAGCGGTACGAGTGTAGCGACCGCATTGGCCACACACAGCGCGCTAAAGGTTCTCGAAGCATTGGATGATATTCCGGCAGAACCGCCCCATCCTGGCGTCAATGAAGCCTTCCATGCCGTACTCGCAAAAACATTGCTGGTTCATGCGGCAAAATGGGATGATGGCTTGGCGACAAAAGTCGCGGAAATTTCGAAGGAAATCGGGAATACTTACTGGGAACACCAGCGGGAGGACGCCACTCGGTTCTTGGGGTTCGGAATGGTCGATATCGGCAAGGTCATCGACTGCACTGAGCGTCGCGCGACCATGATTGGATGGAACACCATTCATGCGAAGGAAACCGATGAATTCCGCATTCCGCTGCCACCCCAACTCGAAAATATGGCTGGGTTCAGAGCCGTTACCGCTACGGTCGGGTGGTTCACGCCGCTAAATACCGACCATCGAATGTACCGAATGGCAAAATTCGAGGTAGAGCCTGGAAGTGACAAAGGGCTTTCGTTGGGCGTCAGCAACTCGAAGCAACAGCCCTCCCACAACGCCTTCGGGAGAGGCACCGTTTATCACCGCCGGTGGGAAGGTGATGAGGCGAAGGCATTTGTCGATGACGGCGATCTTGTCTTGAAGGTGGCTTGCAAGGCAGCAGCAGGCGAGCTTGACGACGCAATTCCTTATGGTCTGGCAGTCACCGTGGAGGTCGGAGAGGAAGTCGCCGTGCCGGTTTACGAGGAAATCCGTGAACGCTTGCGTCAACTGATTGGAGTACCAGTTCGAGCATAAAGTCTCCGCTTCATGTGAATTCTGTCTCAAAACCTCCATTCCGGACTTTCAAACTAGTCGGCCGTCGAACGGGACGGATTGGACGTCCGCTTTTGGGCAAACAGATAGTGTGGTCATATGTCTGAAATTGGGGCGCTAAGCGGACCTTCCCCCTTATGCCCGTCATTTCGTTGCATTCCCGATCGAAGCGCCAGGTACCTCTCTGGATGCTGCTGGCCGGTCGACGAAGAAGCACGACATTTACAAGGAAGTCACTCGGCGAAAGCTGAAATCTTTTCAGCTCTGTTCCGCTTGCTCAATTTAGCATGCACTCGAGCAAATCGCCGATTTGCTGCACCGCTTCAAGCAAATGACCGTCATCGAGATGAGCATAGCGGGCGGTGGTCTGCACATTTGCATGGCCAAGCAGACGGCCAATCATCGGCAATGTCTCTTTGTTCATGGCCGCGTGGCTTGCAAACGTATGACGTAGATCGTGAATGCGAACGCCGGGTAGTCCTGCTTCGTCTCTCAACCTGCGCCAAAATCCATTCACGCATCGCAGCGGCTTGCTATAGCTGTAATTCCAAAACGGGTAGGGGATCCTTTCGAAGCGCGGAAGAGCGGCGATAACTTGACGGGCTGCCGAGCCGAGCCAAACCGTTCGTGGGCCGGTTTTGCTATCGCGCAGGTGGAGCCGATTGCCCTTAACGTCGCTCCATTCGAGCGTGAGGATTTCGCTCTTCCGACAGCCGGTCAGCAGCAGGAGCGTGAGGGCCGCGCCCGCGCATTGCTTGGTGCGATCCTCTGATGCGCGCGATTTTGCCAGCTCTGAACCCAGACGGGCGAGTTCTTCATTGGTCATGAAGCGCTCGCACTGGCGCTTGCGATTAGGCCGGACCGAGCGGCACGGGTTGGTGTTTTCGAGCCGGTAGCCCCATTCCTCAGCCTTGTTCAGCATGTGTTTGAGGATTTCGAAGGTCCGGTTCGATGCTCCCGGCCCGGTCCGATTGTTTAGGTCCGCAAACCAGCTGGTCACATGGCCCTCGTTAAGTTCGTCGATGTAGACACCAGCAAAGGCGTCATCGAGATAGCGGCGGCGATAGCCGGTGTGCGTTTCGAGGGTCGATGCTTTCCAGCGTGGTGCCCAGCGCTCCCAATATTCGGTCACGAAATCGGCGAAGCTCGGCGCAGACCGGATACGCTGGCGTTCGGTCGCCGGATCACGACCGACCTGCGCGTAAGCGATGACGCGGCGCGCGACCATCTGCGCCTGGTAACGAGTGAGGACCGATGCAGGGCCGATTGTCACAGTGCGCATACGGCCTGCCATGCGGGTCTGGACGATGTAAACGTTACGACCGCTCGGATAATGGCGGATGCCAAAGCCGTGCTCTACACCAAGCCAGGTTGTGGTGCGCGCCTTGCCCTTGGGAACGAGCTTGAAGTTGACCGTCGCCCCGACCTCGGCAAGCGCCTCCTCGACGATCCGCTTAAGGCTGGCGGCGGTCATGGCCTGAGGCCAATCGCTTGCGCCAGCGAGCCGGAAACTCGCTCGGCGGCTTCGCCGATAACGTCATCGGACAGATGGGCATACTTGGCTGTGGTCTCGACCAGCTTGTGGCCCAGCAGCTTGCCAATCGTCGATAGCGGCACATTGTCCATGATCGCGGTCGAAGCGAAGCTATGGCGCAAATCATGAATGCGAACGTCGGGCAAAGCGCAGCGCCGCCGGAAGACGAACCACCACTGGTCGAAGTTCAGCGGACGCTTGCCGGTCCTATTCGGAAACACCAGATCGCTGTCATTACGCCGCTCGATCCCGGCAAGGATATCCTGCGCCTGTGAATTGAGCCAGATTACCTTGGGGCCGGTCTTACTGTCTGGCAGCAGTAGTCGGGGCGGCTTCACCCACTCCCAGCGCAGGTTCCTGATCTCGCCAACGCGCGCGCCGGTGAACAAGAGCAGGCGAGCGATTGCGACCTCTGCTGGCCGGTCCGCCTCAGCCTCACGCAACGCCGCTCCAATCCGGCGATACTCGGCTGGCGTCAAATAGCGTTCGACGCTTTGCCGCTTGTAGCGCGGCATACCGCGGCACGGGTTCGAACCTGGCCGACGCATCTTGAGCGCTTCGGCATATTTGAACAGCGCGGACAGCACTGGCACGGCGCGGTTGAACTTCACCTCGCTCTCACCCGCGCATCCATCGCGCCAGCGGTGGATGTCTGGCGGAAGGATGTCTGCTACGCGCGTGTCGCCAAACGTAGGCTTAATGGTGAGCCGCCACGCATCCCAGTTCCGCTTTGTGGTCGATGGCTTCCAGACGCGGGAAAGATCATCCCAATAGGCCTCAACGAAGTCGTTCATCGTTGGTGTGGCCTTGACCACCGCGCGCTTGGGCAGTCCGTCGAGCGCGGCTTCGGCAAGGATGCGGCGAGCCCGCGCCCTTGCCAGCCCCGCCTCAAGCTCGTCGGTCCTGCCAAGGGTGATGCGCCGATGCTTGCCGCGATGGCGCAAGCGAACGAACCAGAAGTAGTTCCCGCTCGGCCTAATGCGCAGACCGAAGCCCGCAAGCTCAGTGTCCCAGATGCAGTATTCGCGTTCGCGCAGTGGCAATTTGCGGCGGGCAAAATTGCCATCGAGAAGTGCTCTACGTGCAGACCTTCGACGCTTGGGGACCATATGGCATTCGCCCTTGTCCAAACTGCCAACAGAACCCTTGGAAATACTGTCATTTGCGGGGACCGGGCGGCATTCAACAGCGCCCTCTCTACCGAGCACCTTGAGCGTTTCACGCACTGTTTTTATTGCACTTTTTCCCAAAACACAGCAGTGCTACTGCGTACGGTGTGCTTAAAGTCCGCTCCTTCACCCTACTCGCTGAGAGCACACCGACCGTAAGCCAGTCGCTCTCGGTATATAAGTGGTGGCTCAAAATGGGCCGATGCACGAACCCGCTTCGCGGGAGGGGTGCTGGCGGCGCGGGTGACGCCAGAGCAAGAACGTAGCGAGTAGATCGAACAAGGCCGACCATTCCGGCTCCTTCAACCGAGGAGTCGAGAGATGAACGATCTTGTACCTGTTTCGCCCATCAGCCCGCTGCGCCAGCGGCTGATCGAGGATATGACCATGCGCCGGTTCAGCCCGGAGACGCAGCGCAACTATCTGCGCGATGTCGGGCGGTTCGCGACCTGGCTGGGGCGCTCGCCCCACACCGCGACCGCCGAGGATATCCGCCGCTTCCAGATCGAACAGCAGGAAGCCGGCGTTCCGGCGCCGACCATGAACAGCATTGTCGCGGCGCTGCGGTTCTTCTTCACCCACACCCTCGACCGGCCCGGGCTTGCCCGCAAGCTGGTCCGCACCGCTCATGCTCGCAAGATCCCGGTTGTGCTGACCCAGCCCGAGGTGAAGCGGCTCCTCGACGCCACGACCTGCCTCAAGCACCAGGCCGCGCTGTCGGTGGCCTACGGTGCGGGGCTGCGGGTCGGCGAGGTCTCGGCGCTCAAGGTGCGCGATATCGACAGCAAGCGCATGCTGCTCAGGATCGAACGCGGCAAGGGTGGACGCTATCGCAACGCCATGCTGCCCGAAGGTCTGCTTGTGCTGCTGCGGGAGTGGTGGCGCGCGGGGCGGCAACAGGGTGTGCTTCATGCCGATGGCTGGCTCTTCCCAGGTCAGAACGCGACGGTGCCGATCAGCACCCGCCAGCTCTACCGGGTCGTCGTTCAAGCGGCAGAGGCAGCCGATATCGCCAAGCGGGTCGGACCGCACACCCTACGGCACAGTTTTGCGACGCATCTGCTCGAGGACGGCGTCGATATCCGCGTTATCCAGGCACTGCTCGGCCATGCCAAGCTCAACACCACGGCCTTCTACACCAAGGTGGCAACGAAGACGATGCGGGCAGTTGTCAGCCCGCTCGACCGACTGGCCTTGGCGGCACCGGATAACGAGGTGCCGAGCGGCTGAGAGCCGGTGCGCACCTCGCTCGAGGTTGCCGACGTCTTCCGTGCTGCCGGGCCTGCTTATCGGGCCGCCCATGCCGGGCACCTGAGCCTGCATCAGCTCAAGGTCATGTCGGCGATCGAGCACTGTCGCACCGCCGCGCTGGGCGGGCACGTCGAGGCCTGCACCGACTGCGGCCATTGGCGGATCGCCTACAACTCCTGCCGCAACCGCCACTGCCCCAAGTGCCAGGGCGCCGCCGCGCGGACCTGGCTCGCCGCGCGCGAGGCCGACCTGCTGCCGGTCGGCTATTTCCACCTCGTGTTCACGCTGCCCGCCGAGATCGCCGCCATCGCGTTCCACAACAAGGCTCTGCTCTACGACCTGCTGTTCAAGACCGCCTCGCAGACCATGCTGACCATCGCTGCCGATCCCAAGCATCTGGGTGCGCGCATCGGCATCACCGCCGTGCTCCGCACCTGGGGCTCGGCCATGACCCATCATCCGCACATCCACATGATCGTGCCGGGCGGCGGTATCGCGCTGGACGGGGACCGATGGATATCGTCCCGCCCGGCCTTCCTCCTGCCGGTGCGCGTGCTGGGCGCTTTGTTCCGCCGTCTGTTCCTGACCCGGCTGCTGGCGCTTCACGATGCCGGCAAGCTCGCCTTCTTCGGTAAGCTGGCGGAGTTGGCCGACCGCCGTGCGTTGCTGCGCCATCTGTCACCGGTGAGGAAGAAGCGCTGGGTGGTATATGCCAAGCCGCCGTTCGCCGGGCCCGAGGCCGTGCTCGCCTATCTCTCGCGCTACACCCACCGGGTCGCGATCTCGAACAGTCGGCTCATCTCCTTCGACGAGGATGGCGTAACGTTCCGCTACAAGGATTATCGTCGCTCTGCCCCAGACCGGCAGCAGATCATGACGCTCGGCGCCGACGAGTTCATCCGCCGCTTCCTGCTGCACTGCCTGCCTCGTGGCTTCCACCGCATCCGCCACTATGGCCTCCTCGCCGGAAGCACTCGCAAGGCCCGTCTCGAACGCGCCCGCCAGCTGCTCGCGGTCGCACCGCCTGCCGTCGATGAGGCGCCCGTCGAACCGCCCGATCCCCACCCGCCATGCCCTTGCTGCGGCGGGCACATGGTCATCATCGAGACCTTCCAGCGCTGCCATCCGCCACGCGGTCCGCCGAGCGCAGCCGCTCCATCCGGGCAACCTGCGCCGTGACCCGGCTCGGCATGACACTGTTCCACCCCGCCGCAGCCACGCTTCCGGCGGCGATGACGTCCGCATATTACCCGCCCAAAAGCAGTAGTCGCATCACCAAAATCGGACGAACCGGCGTCCTACGGCTGCTTTGTCATCGCAAAATCGGACCGGCTGCTATCGGACCCTTCCGCTTATCGGCACCGTCAGCAGCCGTCGGGATCAGCGCAAAGTCGAAATCCCCATAGCGCACCGCGTGCGGCCCGCGGGTTCGGGCACCGTCGACTTTCCGACGCCTCGCGGCGTCCGAAACTCTAAACGGTTGCTGACTGTCTGCTTTGGGCAGGCAACCAATGCAAATCGGCCATTTTGCTTCCGACCCCATGGCAGACCACCCATGTATGCCCAGCACCTGTTCAATGGCAGCCGTTTGTCGTGTCTCTACAATACATCAGGTAGCAGAAGCCCATGAAGTTCATCACTCTCAATCGCGCCTCGACCCTTTCCGTTGGGCTGAGCTGGCCGGGTTTCCGGCTCGTGAAGCAGCAATGCCGCTCGACCATACGCGCCTAATCGATACTTCTCTGCGCTTGGCGCAGATGCCATTGCCCGCTTCGTTCGCGACGGCTTCGTCTGGGTGGGTGCTGCATTTTCATCCAAGGTGGCCGCAGAAGCGCGCGCGATCCTGTGGGTGGCCACGGGATGCGATCCCGATGACTCGACCACCTGGACCCGGCCCGTCTCGAGCGGTTCGATCAGGCTCCGTTTCACGAAGCGGCAAACACAACCGCCCTGCATACAGCATTCGACCAGCTTGTGGGCAAAGGTCGGTGGCTGCCGCGGGGCGGACTCGGAACATTTGCTGTTGGCTTTCCATCTGCCGAAGAACCTGGAGACGACGGGTGGCACATCGAGGTCAGCTTCGCTTATGAGAAGCCCGACTTCATGGAGTGGCGGGCCAATGTGCACCGCAAGGGCCGCGCCCTGTTGATGCTGTTCCTATTCTCGGATGTGGGTATTCACGATTCCTCAACGCGCATTCGGGTCGGCTCGCATATCGATACAGCGCGACAACTCGCACCGGCCAAGGAAGCCGGTCTGACCCTTCGAGAGTTGACCTCGGACGGATTCGCCGGATCGGCCCATCGCCTGGAGCAACTGGCAACGGGTCCGGCCGGCAAGGTGTATCTGTGCCACCCTTTCCTCGTGCATTCTGCATATAAGGATTACGGTAAGTAGCCGCGCTTCATTGCGCAGCCGCCACTGCTACCGCGTGAGCCGATCAGTCTCGAGCGTTCCGACAATAGCTACTCGCCGGTCGAGAAGACTATTCTGAGGGCTTTGGGCAGGTGACGCGGTCAGAATTTGACGCAAAGGCGTGTCTGCCAGCATGACGCGCCTTGCAAATTATATATTGCGCACAATATAATTGGATACTATTTATCCTGCTGTCTAACCGTAAGGAGCTAACATGAAAAATCTCTACAACACTCGCGTTAACGCCTATGGTGGCCGCGCCGGAAAGGTCAAAAGCGAAGATGGCATTCTCGAGCTCGACCTCGCTCTACCGAAGGAACTCGGTGGCAAGGGCGACGCGACTAATCCCGAGCAACTCTTCGCTGCTGGTTATGCGGCTTGCTTCGAAAATGCCGTGATCCATGTAACGCGGGCACAGACCGACAAGGTGGGTGACGACGACATTGAAGTCTCCTGCCAGGTCGGCCTCTTGCCGAATGGTAATGACGGCTTTAATCTCGCTGTCACACTGGATGTCGAAATTGCCGGGGTCAATCAGGCAAAGGCTGACGAGATCGTGAAGAACGCCCACGCTGCTTGCCCCTATTCCAACGCAGTCAGCGGAAACGTCGATGTGAAAATTAATGTGTTCGCCCAATGAATGACGGAGTGGCAGCAGCACAGGACCCGCGCGATCCCTTGTTGCTCGATCGACAGGTTTGCTTTCCCCTTTATGCTGCCACCAACCTCCTCAGCCGCCTCTATGGCCCTGTTCTTCGGGAGCTGGGTCTCACCTATCCGCAATATCTGGTCATGCTGGTATTATGGGAGAAAGAACCCCAGACGGTGGGCTCCCTCGGCGCGCGGCTTTACCTCGATAGCGGAACTCTCACCCCTCTGCTGAAGCGTATGGAGGCCGCCGGCCTGGTTCGACGAACACGCGATCCGGAAGACGAGCGCCGAGTGGTTATCGAACTGACCGAGAGTGGAAAAATACTGCGCAACCAGGCAGTGTATGTTCCCGAAACCCTCGCGAGGGGGCGCAAATCCGAAGGGATTGACGAACTGCGGGACAGCGTGCGCAGGCTTGTCGAACTGCTTGCGGAGCAAACCGGCTCGAAGAGGTGAAGCCTCTCAGCAGGTGTCGCACGTCTGCGAGGATTGCCTGTCCGATCTTCGTGGGGCGTCCACTGGGACGCTTGGCGATAGTCGAGCGACCTTGCGATGCAGTTCGTTTCCTCTCGCCCGCCCGCGTAAATGAGGACTGCCGACCCGACTTTACAGACCTATCTCGACCGCAATGTCGCCGGTGCCACTCTACTGGTGGCACCCGAGACCGGACAGCCAACATCGGGCGATCCGATCGAAATCGTCCTGACCGGCCCCGACATGTTGAAGCTGCAAGAGCTGTCGCAGGACGTGCAGGCGCTGCTGGAAGACGAGGTTGGCGTAGTCGACGTTCGCGACAATCTCGGCAGCATCAAAGGTGAGATCGCACTTCAGCCAAACCGCGAGGCTTTCCGATGAATCGGCAAGGTCAGAGACGTCGAGCCGTTCCACCGACCTGGCTCTTGCCGATATCCCGTTCAACCATGGCCGCCGCATTTCTGGAGAATGGCCAGGCGCGGACTCTGTGGCTGTCGGGCGTTCACCGGAGAAGTGCCACGAAGGCCGATGCCAAGATCCTTGCCGGACAGGATCTGGACTATTCGCTCGACCCCTTTGATGACCAGAGCTTCTACCGGTCGGCCGCGCGTTCGCGCAATGCCGCGCTGGAAGTTACCGTGGGCGTGTCGCCCAAGGCCTCGCGGGTCTGGCTTGGCAAGGCAAATTCAATCGAAGGGTTTGCCGCTTCGGCGGCGCTGCTCATCAACGCTGTCGCGGCCGCGAAGCAAGGAACCGCCGAGCCATTCCGCTTTCTCGCAACCCCGGTGCAGGCGCTCGACCCTGCACAAGTCAAAGGCGGATAAAGACCGAACCCAGGTCGCTTTGTTGCCACCGTTCGAGATGTCCTTAAGCCCAATCCATCTCCGTTAAGCCGACTAATCCTATTGTCCGATATGGGCATCGCTCCGACGCCCTCGAACCGACGTCCGCTTTCGGAACGTAGCCCTCAATGCTCGGATGACTGGGATGAGAGGGCGAAGCCGACCTGAGCGCATGCCATGCGAACATCTGCTTCTGGCGAACCGCCGAGTTGGTGGTTAGGACCGACATTAGAGTCGCAACCCGCCATTCCACTTTTGACCATCCAGTCTACGCAAGCGCCAAGCCCCAGACTATTTGTCGAAACCCGGGCGGATCGGCGTTTTCTACTTGGACAAGGCGATGCGGGTAGAGTGGGCAGGCACAATCGTTTATGCTAGCCAAAGTGAGCCGGTTCTGTACGAAGTCATTCTGCCGTCGAAATGTGGGATCGCGTCGAACTGCCTTTCTCCTCGCGCACCTGACCCACGAATTCGAGAAGAAACGCAGTGCTCAAACCGAACATGACGAGGCCGTTGGCAGCCACGATCGCAGACAGCAGCCGCACATCCTGCGAGAGGATAACGTCGCCGAAGCCTAGCGTCGTCAGGGAAACCGTTGCGAAATAGAGCGCCGGTTCCAGCGCTTCGAAGGCACCCAATACAATAAACAGGCCCGCCCAAATCCAAGCCGCCAGCGTGATAGCGAGCAGCATCCATATCGTAGAAGCGGCAAGAAGCAAGGTCGCTCCAAAGCGTGTTGTTCGCGTGCGAGGCGGCGTGAAGCGATCATCGACTGAGAAGGCTATTGCGGCAAAACACGCTTGCATGATGATGGTAAGTGCAACGGTCACCGTTCCGATCGCGAGTTGAGCGACGATACTCATCGTTGATGATCCTCAATTTTATCAATTTGATTTACTCCTCCGATTATTATCAGTCTGCAGTGGAGTCTCGCTCATTCTGAGCTTCTACCCGCCGACAACAGCACGACTTGCACATGCAGTCCTCGGCCCGGCTTGGACCGGAACGAGACGGAGCCGCCTATGGCTTCGGCAAGTCCGCAGACGATCGCTAAGCCAAGGCCGGCTCCGCCCGTCTGTCGATCGCGTGACGGATCGAAACGGGCATAGGCCGTGCCTAACGTCAGTTGTTGGTCGGGCGCAACTCCCGGGCCATCGTCCTCAAACGACCAGCAGGTCTTACCGCCATCCGAAACATTCCTTACCGTGACGGTCGAGGCGTGGCGCAGGGCATTATCGACGAGGTTATCAAAAATCCGTCCGAGCGCGGTGGGATCACCCAGCACATGGCTTGCCGGCGAAAGGTCGAGGCCGATGCGGTCCTCATCTGAATGCAGCGCCAATAGATCACCAGTCAGAGCCGTAAGGTTGACCTCCACCGTCGCCCAGACCGCGGCGTCGCTCTCTTTATAGTAAGAGGGCGACGCTGCGCTTCGTGAAAGTTTTGAGGTCAGGAGAGAGGCTCCCGACCGGCCCGTCATGGAGAAAACTCATGGGCTCCGCCGCGAACCCGAACTGCCCGATCATCTCGATATCGCACGAGAAACGCCGGACTCGTTACCGACCGGCGAGTTCGCGATTTTCGAGGATGACCCGGATGAAGCTGCGCGCGCATCGGCCTTGCGGCGACGGATGCAAGGGCTGGCGCGACAGGCCTCGCAACCCCGACGACGGCATTGATCTGTAGGAGATCGTGATGCGAAGCGTTACTAAGGGTTTATCGAGACGCTCGGGCGGCGGTACGCCTCTGGCAGAACATTGCTCGACGAGATTCCAGAGCACATTGAGCCGGGGCCATCTTCTGGACACTCCGATCACGATGAATCCGAAGGATACTGAAATATCTTTAGGTTCAAACCAATGCAACGAAGTTACTGATTTATAAGATATGCGCCAGCTTACCGCCCATTCGTCGAAAAGACGACGCCAGTGCGAAGTGCAGCCATCACGAAATCAAGTTCCTTGTCCAGGCTGACGGATTCGCTGCCATGATATTCGGGACCCATGCCCCTCAGTATTTCATAATTCGGCAAGGAGAATAATAAGTCGAAGACTATCTTAGCGATCGCCGGGAAGTCTGAGAACGCAATTTCTCCGTTTGCGTAGCCGTCCTTTAGAATTTGGTTCATAACGCCGGTAACGTCAGCCACGGCTTTGGCCCTGATCTTGTTCTGCAAATCGGGGCGGTAATTGGCAAGCCATGTCAGCAAGGTCTGTATGCCGCGGCCTTCTGCGGTGAGCGAGGCTTCTAGAAATTTATGCGCAACGGCTTCGAGGCGCTCGCGAATGGGGCCATTGGCAGGAAGAGTGCTCACCGGACGGATGTGCTTCGCAATACCATAGTCCATCGTCGCACATAGCAGTTCATCCTTGGATTTGTAGCGTGCGTAAAGTGTTCGCTTCGATACGTGGGCCGAAGCGGCGATCGCGTCCATCCGGGACGCATCGAGGCCCTTAGCGATAAATTCCTGCAGCGCTTCCTGCAATATGTGCTCGCCTAGTTTCTCGGCCTCCTCTTTTGAAGGACGACCGCCGCTTGAGGTTCTGCGGGGAAGTGACATCTATTCTCTCACTATTGCATTGGTTCGGCCATCTGATCTGCTGCCCAGTAGGACGAGGCCTTTGTGGTATGGCCAGGCAAAGCTCCGCAGCGGGCAACGCGGACTAATGATGCCCACATGAACGCTTGCCTGCCGCAACGGAAAACGGCATGGTACCGGTGAGTTTACTTTCTTTCATCGCCGGCGCCAGCAAAAATGGCCTTTCCCCCAAGGCAATCTCTCCGATCGATCAGTGAGCCGAGCTTTAGCGGTTGGAATGCAATCTCTGTCTTTCGTAGGTTCGTAGGGTTGAAGCCATTGCGGAACTGCGATGGCCAGCGCCTTCCAGATAATATCCCGATCGGACCGATATCGGTTCTCCGTCTTTCTGCCCTTTTATTGCTGGTCGCCTGCGCCGCCTTAACACCGGCTTCCGCTCAAATCGCTCCTGTGGCGGAGCCGATGGCCGAGCAGGCCGCTGAAGTGGCTACCGACCCTTTCGGTCGCGAGACGCCGCGTGGAACGGTGACCGGCCTGATCAGCGCCCTGGCGGCGAAGGACTACACGAGGGCTGCTCACTATTTCCACCTGTCTGCGGAAGAGGATGAGGCTCAACTTGTCGATCAAGGAGCGATCTGGGCCACCAAGCTGCAAGCCGCGCTCGACCAACAGGGGACGCTCCTGCCTTTCGGTGCCTTGTCGAACGAAGCGAGTGGGCGTCTCGACGATGAACTGCCGGCCGACACCGAAGAGGTAGGCAGGCTCGGCGGCGAGGAAAGTCTGCCGATCCTTCTCACCCGGACCGACAGCCCTGTCGGCAGCGAGGTCTGGGGGATTTCGCAGGAGACCGTTGAAGCTCTCGAAGCAGTGTCTGTGGCGGCGACAAATCCGGCTGAACCGGAAGACGGTGAAAGCGCCGAGGTGGCCGGAGCCCCGCTGCAGGACTGGGCTCTCTTGCTCGGGAGCGCAGCCGGCAGTTTCTTTCTCTACTGGCTTATATCGGCCGGACTTCTGGCCATCATGCGGCGTTTTGTGGCCGACCGCGAGAAAAGCGCGATCTACCGCTTCACGCAGGCCGCCTTGCCGCCGCTCAGCCTGTTTCTCGCAGTGGTGACCTTCCACCTGTGGACGGGCAGCATCGAGGCGTCCATCGTCGCGCGCCAGACCTTGCTGCGCTATATCGGTATCGTTGGCTGGGTAGCGCTTGCTTGGTTTGCGCTGCGCCTGGTCGATGCCATCGCACGCGTTGCTAGTGCCCGGATGGAACGCCGCCAGCGGCGGCAGGCAGTGTCGGTCGTCGTCCTGTTGCGGCGTACGGCAAAGATAGTGCTCTTCCTATTGGCGACGGTAGCGGTCCTCGACACGCTGGGGGTCGATGTGACCACGGGCATTGCCGCATTGGGCATTGGCGGCATCGCCTTGGCGTTAGGCGCACAGAAGGCCGTGGAGAATTTGATCGGCAGCCTGAACGTCATCGCAGACCGCCCTGTTCAGGTCGGAGACTTCTGCCGCGCGGGAGATATTGTCGGCACCGTAGAGGATATCGGTATGCGCTCGACGAGGATTCGCACGAATGAACGCACGCTCGTCACCATCCCGAACGGTGATTTTTCCTCCCGCGAGATCGAAAACTTCGCCAAGCGCGACCGCTTTCTCTTCAATCCCACGATCGGCGTCGAATACGGTATCTCCGCAGGCCAGCTGCGCCGGGCCGTGGAGATTATCGAGCAGATCCTGCGCGATCACCACCTGATTGAAAAGGATGGCCTCCGTGCTCGATTTGCTCATTTCGGCGAGAGCTCGCTGGATATCGAGATCTGGTCCTACATCATGGTTGCCGATTACGCGGAAAGCCGACTGATCCGGCAGGAACTGCTGCTGGCCATTTTCGAGAGGTTGAAGGCAGCCGGTCTCGCTATCGCCTACCCGACGCGGACGGTCCATTTGGTGACCCAGGAGAATGACGTCGGCGCGTAGGTCGCCGCGCCCAGATGGTATTCACAGCAGCCAATCGATCGGCGTTTTGCTGAGAAGGCGAGTGAGCACTCGCGACCACCATGTGGTTCCAGGCTCGGCCAGTTCACATTGACGGACATCGTCGCGCATGTCCATCCAGTTCAGTCGGCCTTTGTCATCCACGACGATTTTGTAGGAGCCGGACGCGATCATGGTATCGAAGGCGTGGTGCATCTGTGCCGCCAGATTCTCACTCTGGATGACGATCCCGAGCTCAGTATTGAGAGCGAAAGAGCGCGGATCGAAATTGAAAGAACCGACAAAGACCCGACGGCCGTCTACAGCGAACATCTTGGCATGCAGGGTGGCATTCTCGTTTGTGTTGCGCGGCGAAGGTCGACGCAGAGATTTGCGGGTGGTCTTGGGCCGGTCTCCAGGGGCAGGCATCTCATACAGACGCACCCCCGACTTCACGAGAAAATGCCGATGCTTTGCATATCCGGCATGAACCATAGCGACATCGGTCGAAGCAAAGGAATTGGTCAGGACGCGCACATCGACCCCGTTGCGTGCCATTTGCGCAAAGGCCCTGGCACCTGATGAGGTCGGCACGAAATAGCCCGAAACGACGAGCAATTCCCTTTCCGGTTGACCGATGAGACTCCTGAGGACGCTAGCCATGAGATCGCCTTGACGCGATTGTCCGAGAACCTTGGCGGGCCGATCGCTGACCAGCTCGACGGGCACCCATTCGAATTCAATCCGTCCGGCCCGCGCACGCTCAAGCAAAACAGATCCGGCGGCACGGCTTAGATAATCGGTCGCGGAGGGGCCGGAAACTGACCGCGTGAAATCAGTTGCCCCGCTTGCCGCGTACTGCTTCGGATCTTCCTTCACGATGCAGTCGATTTCGACTGCAGCGGGAAAATTCCAGAACGCATCGAAACATTCGGAGACTTCTTGCACCACCGCGCCTACGCAAAGCGCATCCACATCGGCAAAAATCCCCTGCTCTCGGTTGGCGAAGTACTCGTCTCCGACATTACGCCCGCCGACACAGGTTATCTGATTGTCGACTGTAAAGCTTTTCGAATGCATCCTGCGATTGACGCGGTGGAAATCCAGCAGGAAATCGAGCGGCTTGAAGTGTCGGTTTCGAAACGGATTGAAAATGCGGATTTCGAAATTGCGGTCGCTGGCCAGCCAGCGCAATTTGCGGTCGAGGCCGGGAATGCCGTTATCGTCAACCAGCAGACGGACCCGTACACCCCGCGCTGCCGCTCTGCGCAAGTCTTCCAGCAGGAGATTACCGGTCAGATCGTCGCGCCAGATGTAATATTGCAGGTCGATCGATCTTTCGGCCGCGGCGATGAGTCGAGAGCGGATGGCAAACGCGTCTATGCCGTCCTCGACAAGTGCAACGCCCGTCAGGCCGGGATGGCCCACCGCGTGCTTAGCGACACTCAAGCCGATTGCGGAAAGTGCCGTATTTCCGAACGCATGAGAAGCTGCGCGCTGTATCATGAACGGAGGGTGCCGGTCGCGCATCCGCGTTACGGTGCGCTGTCGGGAGGCGTTGTCTGCGACGGAACAGCAGGGCCAATGTCCGGTTCTGTTCCGGTTAGTGCAACCGACCTGTTGCACAGCTTTCTCGTCATCTCCCGGTCGCGAGTCGGGTCTGTCACGACCGCGCGACCCGAAGTCTGGCCACGCATCCCCATGAGACCGCAAGGACCGGGATGGTCGCCGCCTTCCGCTTGCGGATCGGTCACGGCCTGTAAGACACGCAAAGTGCCGTGCTCGGCATCGCGACACGCCAGCAGCACGCGCACGCCTTTCATCGCCAGGTGCGGGGCGATCTCGTAGCCGGTGCCGCTATTGGCGCCGTTAACGACGGCCGGCCGTCCGGATTGATGGGGGATATCGGAAAAGGCGAAGCTCATGCGGTATGTTCGTCCCGGTGCCATGACGGGCGCTAATCCTCGGAACTCGTCGTTTCGGGCACGGCTGATGCGACAGTGTCCGGATCCGACGATGGCGGACTATCCTGCCATGCCTGTGCCCGACCGCGCTCCACGCCATAGTCGAACAGCGTGCGCATATAATCCTGCTCGAAAAGATCGTGCTCGTCCGCGTCGAAGTCCTGCTCGATAAAGGTCAAGTGATATCCGGCGCCGGTCGATCTCGCCCAGACATAGGCCGAGGCCACACGGTCCTGGAGGCTGGAGAAGAGCATCACCTCAAGCGTCCGCTTGGCGATGCTGGAGAGACCTGCTTCGATCAGCTCGAACTCGCCTGCCATCTTGCCGTTGACCAGCAGATACAGCTCCGTTGGGGACTGGCTGTCCCGCAGGATCTGGTCGTTCGCGACCGGCGGAGCGGCCATCAGGGTCGCAATGGTGCCGCCATCGACATGGAGTTCGCTGATTCGCTCTCCCTGCGCTTCCATCTCGATCAGCACCGGGGGGAACTGCACCGGGACGGAGCTGCTGGCGAGCAGGATGCGCCGGAAAAGGGCATAGCGACCGGGCGCATCACCGGCCGCGATCGCTCCCATGTCCCAGATCGCATTGCCGGGGCGGTCGAGGCTGACGGTGCCGACGAACAGGCGCCGGCCCTTGCGGTGCTCTTCGCCGATGGCATCGATCACCGCATCAGTGGCGAAGCGGGCGATTAGAGCCTCGAGCGGCCCGGTCGTCGCGACGCTGGTCGAGAACGGGATCGCCAACGCGAAGCGGTCCTTGTAAATGTCGTCGGGCGTGATCTCGGTATAGGCGCGTTTCAGCTCGTCGTCGTAGTCCGGCCCGAGCAGCGCGAAGGGGGCGATGAGAGCCCCGGTGCTGACTCCAGTGACCACGGCAAATTCAGGTCGCTTGCCGGTTTGCGACCATCCGTTGAGAAAACCTGCACCATAGGCCCCGTCATCCCCACCGCCCGACAGCGCGAGCACGCGCAGTGGCTCGCCCGGCGGTGGCGGGGCGATCGAGATCTGTGTCAACAGGTCGGGGGAATTGGCCCAATGGCGGATTTTCGGCGAATCCGGCGCGTGCGCGGCTTCGATCTGCGCGGCCTCGAACGGTTGCCGGTCGAAGCTGGCACAACCGCCAAGCAGCAATGCGGGGCCGAGCACTCCCAGGACGAGCGTTCGCACCAGGTCGATGGCCTGTCCCGGCATCATGGTCAGGCGGAGTTCTTTACGGGTTCGCATCGCCATCCTTCTCGGAAATCTCTGGGGGATCAGCCTCCGGCGCGTTCCAGCTTCCGCCGAGCGCCAGATTGAGCGTGACGAACTGCTCGCGTTCCATGCGCTCGATCGTCGCCAGATCGCTGCGCGCAGTGATCGCCTGCTGCCGGATCTGCAACACGTCAAGCAGGCTGCTTTCGCCGACCCTGTACCGCAGATCCTCGATCCTGAGCGCTTCCTCTATCTCGCGCACGCGGATGACGGCCGCGTCCCGGCGGCGGCGAAGCACCACGCCGCTGTCGAGCGCGGTTTCCACCTCCTCGAAAGCGGCCAGCGCGGCGCCGGCATATTGCGCGATCGCCGCGCGCAGTTCGGCATCGGCAATGTTTTCGCCGGCAGCCAGCGCGCCGCCCTGGTAGATCGGCGCCGCGACATTGCCGCCAATGCTGAACAGGGTCGCGGTAGGATCGAAGATATTTTCAAGGGCGTCCGACACCGCGCCCGCCAGCCCCGTGAGCGACAGGCGCGGCAGGCGCGCCTTGCTGGCCTGGTCCTCGGCATGCAGTGCGGCGGCGACGCGCCGCTCGGCCGCGACCAGATCGGGCCGCCGCTCGAGCAGCGTCGAAGGCAGCCCGGCAGGCGGCGGCGTTGGCATGGGCGGCAAGTCAATTCCCGAGGCGAACTCGGCCGCGGGATAGCGCCCGACCAGTAGTTCGAGAGCACGGATCGCCTCGCGCCGCGCGCCCTGTGCCCGTGCGAGAGCCTCGCGCGCCTGTTGGAGATTGGCGCGGATCAGTGCCAGATCGCCATCCATCGCGACGCCCTCGCGGACCTGCAGACCCACCAGGCGATGCAGATGTTCGAGCGTATCAACCGCTTCCTCGGCCAGCCCCACCTGCCGCGAAGCCTCGATCGAGACCAGATAGGCGCGCGCCACGCCCGCGGCAATCGATTGCCGGGCCGCGAAATAGTCGGCGCGGGCAGCCGCCTCGTTCTCGAGCGCGGCATACCAGCCATCGCTGATCCTGCCCCACAGGTCGATTTCCCAACTCGCCTGCGCCAGTCCCAGAAAGCTGGTGCTGTCATATTCGATGCTGGACGGCACCGGCAGTCCGGCCTGCCCGCCGATTTCGATATCATCGATCTCGATATGGCTGCGCGAACCCAGGCCGACCGCCTGAACGGCCGGACGCAGCCCGGAACGCGCCTGACGGGCAAGTGCTGCGGCGCGCTGGACCTGCGCCGCGGCGGCCTGAAGATCACTGTTCTTCTCCTGCGCTTCGGCCACGAGCGCGGCGAGGCGCGGGTCGCCGAAGGCGGCGACCCATCCGTCCGCGACCGGCCCTGCGGCATCGGCGACTGCCCGCCAGCGTTCCGGCAAAGGCGGCAGGGCCGCGCGGGCGGGTGCGACCGGACCATCGCCGACCCTGTCGGGATGCGAGCAGCCTGACACCAGCATCAGGCCGAGCAACATGGCGGTGAGAGGGACGATGCGCATGGTTCAACTTGCCCCCTGTGGCTCGGCTGCGGTCTCGTCAGGGCCGATCTTGAAGAAGATTGCATAGAGGACCGGCACCACGAACAGGGTCAGTACCGTCCCGAAGGCCAGCCCGAAGGCCAGGACCACGGCCATCGCCTTGAAGAAGGCGTCGAACAGCAGTGGGATGACGCCGAGTACCGTCGTCAGCGAACTCAGGATGACCGGGCGGGCGCGATCATAGGCTGCCTCAATGATGGCATCGAAACGCGGTTTGCCCTCGCCGATCTCGATATCCATCTGATCGACCAGCACGATCGCGTTCTTGATCAGCAGGCCCGAGAGCGAGAGCACACCGAGAATGGCGATGAACTCCATCGCTATGCCGGTGAAGAGCAGGCCGATGGTTACGCCGATGATCGCCAGCGGCACGATCATGAAAATGATCACCGGCTGGCGCACTGCGTTGAACAGCACGATTACCACCAGCACCATGCCGATGACACCGAGCGGGACCACGCCAATCAGCGAATCGATCGCCTCGGTGCTCGTTCCTTCCTGGCCGTCCCATTCGAAATGGTAGCTGGAAGGCAGTTCGATCGCCTCGACGTCTCCGCGCACGCGATCGAGCAGACGGTTGGCGGTTTCGCCCGGCGCGGGATCGGCCTGGGCGTTGATTGCCCAGCGCTGATCGATCCGCTGAATCTGCGAATGACGCCAGCGGGTCTCGAAACCGTCGATCACTTCCTGCAGCGGAAGCGAGGCGCCGCTGGCGCTGAACACCTGGATTGCTTCCATGTTCTGCGCGTCGCGCGTTTCGCTTTCGGGCGAGCGGGCGATGATCGGGATCAGGTCGTCGCCCTCGCGGAAGACGCCTATCGGACGGCCCGCGAACGTGCCCTGCAAGGCCTCGGCCACGTCCTCGCGGCTGACGCCAAGGCGACGCGCGCGCGTTTCGGAATAGAGCGGGTGGATGACCGGCACCTGCTCGCGCCAGTCATCCTTCACGAGGATGGCCGCTTCGTCCTCGGCGAAGACATCCTTGGCCTGCTGCGCCAGGCTCTGCAGAACCGCCGGATCGGGCCCCGAAAACTGCGCCTCGATCTTCGAGCCGCCACCCGGCCCCAGTTCGAACAGCCAGACCTTGGCGCGCGCTTCGGGGGCGTTCTTTTGCAAATAGGCATGCACATCTGCCTGCAGCCGCTCGAGCGTCGAGGCGTCCTCAACCCGCAGGATCATCTGGCCGAAGGAGGATGTCGGCGCCTCGGGCTGATAGACCAGCTTGTAACGCAAGGTACCCATGCCGACCACGGTCTGAACGTCAGTAACGCCGTCCATCGTCGCCAGATCCTCCTCAATCTCCTCCAGGTCGGCATTGGTCCGCTCGATATCGGTGCCCGCAGGCAGCCAGTAATCGACCATCAAATGCGGCGTGGTGGAGGCGGGAAAGAAACCCTGTTCCACGAACGCGAAGCCCACAAGGGAGACGGCGAACAACCCCCCGGTCAGGCCCATGGTACGCCAGCGATGGCGCAGCGCGCGCGCGAGCCATTCGCGATAGGCGGTGCCGATCCGGCCGGCTTCGCGCTGCGGGGCGGCCTCGTCCTCGAGACCGTCGTGGCCTGCATCGAATCCTGTCTCCCGATCAGTGCCGGAAGCGGCAGCATCCTCCTCCTTCTCGAACAGCCAGTTGGCGAGAAAAGGCGCTACGGTGACCGCGAAGAACCACGAGAACAAGAGCGAGATCATCATCACCCAGAACAGGTGATTGGTGTATTCGGCGACCTGCCCGGGGGCGAGGCCGATCGGGGCGAAGGCGATGATGCCGACCAGCGTGCCTCCTAGTAGCGGCCACAGCATCTGGCCCACGATCGCGCGCGCCGCCTCCAGCCTGTTTTTGCCCTGCTTGAGGCCGACGAGCATCCCCTCGACCACGACGATGGCGTTGTCCACCATCATTCCCAGCGCGATGATCAGCGCGCCCAGCGAGATGCGGTGCATCGGTATCCCGCCGGCATTCATCCCAGCCAGCGTCGCCGCGACGGTGAGCATGAGCACGGCGCCGATGACCACGGCCGAGCGCCAGCCCATGAAGATCAGCAGCGTGACCACCACGATGACGAGCGCCGTCGCGACATTGATCACGAAATCGCCGATCGCGTCCGACACCACCTTGCCCTGGTGGTAGAATTCGTGGATCTCGATGCCGATCGGGCGGTCGCTCTCGCTCGCGCGCAGCTTGGCTTCGATCGCCTCGCCGACCTCGACCACATTTGTGCCGGTCGCATTCGAGATGCCCATGCCCACCGCCGGCCTGCCATTGTAGCGCAGGATCTGCATCGGCGGATCGACATAGCCGCGCGTCACGCGGGCCAGATCGCCCAGTCTCACGACCGCGCCTTCCTGGCCGGTCATCACCGGCAGATCGCGCAATTCCTCGACCGAATCGATCTCGCCGGTGGGAACGATCTCCAGACGCTGGTCGCCGACGCGCACGCTGCCCGCTGCGACGACGGAATTCTGCTGTGCTAGATCCTGATAGACGCTCTGCACCGACAGCCCCAGCGCCGCGACCCGCTCGCGCATGATCTCGACATAGAAGGCCTCGCGTTGCTCGCCCGACAGCACCACCTTGCCCACACCCTCCACACCGCTCAGGTCGGTGCGCAGCTTTTCGGCATAGTCGTACAGCTCGGCCGGCGAATAACCATCGGCGGTTAGCATGTAGAAGATGCCGAAGACGTCGCCGAAATCGTCGTTGACGATCGAGGGACCTGCCCCGGGCGGAAGCAGACGGGCGGCATCGGCCACGCGGTTGCGCAGCTTGGTCCAGACGATCTGGAGCTGTTCCTTGTTGCGCCCGAACTCGTACTTGATCTCCACCTCGATGCGCGACTGGCCCGCCTCGGAGGTCGAAACAATCTCCTTCACCTCCTGCATCTGCCCGATCTCGCGCTCGAGACGCTGGGTGACCTCGGTGGCGACCTCCATCGGCGATCCGCCAGGATAGGGTGTTACAACGACAGCGCGGCGGATGGTGAACTCGGGATCCTCGAAGCGCGGCAGCGACCCATAGGCCGCCATCCCGGCAACGATCGTCCCGATGATGACGAGCAGGATGAGCAGGCGATTCCTGATCGAGAAGACGGCGGGATTAAACGACATGGCTCAGTCCCGCTCGTAGGGGCGCACTTTCATCCCCTCTTCGAGATTGGCGAGCCCGGCGGCTACGATCAGGTCTCCGCGGCCGATGCCGGCAGTTACAGGCAGCATTCCGCCTGCTCCCTTGCCTACGGTGACGCGGCGCAGCGCGATGGCTCCGGTCCTGCGGTCCACGCGCCAGACGAATGTCTTTTCGTCACGCCCAACGATCGCTTCCAGTGGCACAGCCGGCAGGTCCGCATCATCGGTATCGAGTTCGACATGCAATGTTCCCGTCATGCCCGGCAGGATCAGCGCGCCGGAAGGCGGATCGAACAGGAACGTCGCCTCGTAAGTGAGCGACTGACGCGTGGCGTCGGTCGCAAACGAGCCGAACCTCGCCGCAAACCGCCTCTCAGGCAGGCTGTCGAGAGCGATCGCCGCGTTGATCGGGGCCCGCTGCTCGGCATTGGCAACAATGGACGAGGGAACCTGGACCACCACCTTGGCGGAACCGGCGGTCTGTAAGGTCACGACCGGCTGCTGCGGCGAGACATATTCGAACGGCTCGGTCAGCCGCCTGGCCACGCGGCCCGAAAAGGGCGCCCGCAAGACGGTCTTCTCCAGTTGCTCGCGCGCATTGTCGAGTTCGGCTCGCGCGGTGTCGCGCTGCGTTTCGCGCTGAACATGCACTGCCCGCGGAATCGCGCCTTCGCCGACCAGCGCGTCGGCGCGGCGGAATGCATCCTGTGCCGCCTCGTACTGTTCGCGTGCCTGGACGAGCTGGTTGCGCGCGATGGTCTGGTCGAGCTGCGCGATCACCGTGCCGGCCCTGACGAAATCGCCCTGATCCACCGTTAGCCGGACGATCTTGCCCGGAACATCGAAGGTTAGATCCGAAGATGTGCTTGCCTCGATAATCGCGGGAAATTCATAAGTCCTGGCTTGGCCGCCTGTCGCCACGGTGTAGAGTTTGACGGGACGCCGATCGGCC
>CETA01024341.1_pt1 | contig 33631 bp, 37 predicted proteins | sample 531251 | NCBI WGS metagenome assembly CETA01 (sample SAMEA2622362, study PRJEB7988) | marine metagenome | biome: marine biome (ENVO:00000447); feature: mesopelagic zone (ENVO:00000213); material: "saline water (ENVO:00002010), including plankton (ENVO:xxxxxxxx)" | depth 380 m
CCTTCATATAAAACATCCATGCCACAGTCGCTTGCGCTGACAGCAATTTGTTCTGCACCACTTGAGTGTCCATCAAGTCCAGGTTTGCCAACTAAAAATTTAATTCTTCTTCCAATTTTATCTGATATTTTTTCAACTCTTTTTCTAACATCATTATATTCATTATTGCTATTTGCCTGAATGCCACTGCTAATTCCAGTTGGGGCTTTAAATTCACCAAATACATTTCGTAATGCTTCTGCCCATTCTCCCGTAGTGACTCCTACTTTTGCAGCTTCAATTGAAGCTGGCATAATATTTTCTTTTGAGTTTGCTGCTTTACTTAAATTTTCTAAAGCCATATTGACTTTATTCATATCTCTATTTTTTCTCCATTCTTGCAACTCTGAAATTCTTTCTAGCTCCAAATTTGGATCGATAGATTCAATTCCTCCATCATTTGATGTCAGCGGTGATACTTCTGTCTCTGTAAACTCATTAACTCCCACAACAATTTGCTCTTTTTCATTTATTTTTCTTATCCTTTCCTTTTGAGAATTAACAAGTGCTTGTTTTAAGTAACCATTCTCAACAGCAGCAACAGCTCCTCCTTGAGACAAGATATTATTAAATTCTTTCATTGCAGATTCTTTGAGTTCTTTAACTTTCTTATCTATTACATCCGAACCATTAAAAATGTCATCAAAATGGAGTAAATCTGTTTCATGAGCAACTATTTGCTGAAGTCTTAATGACCATTGTTGATCCCAAGGCCTTGGCAAGCCTAAGGCTTCATTCCATGCAGGTAGCTGAATTGATCTTGCACGTGCATCTTTTGATAAAACAACACCTAACATTTCAATTAAGATTCGATAAACATTATTTTCTGGTTGCTGTTCAGTTAGTCCAAGACTATTAACCTGCATTCCATATCTAAATCTTCGATTCTTTGGATCCTTTACTCGGTATCTTTCTTTTGTAATTTCATTCCATAAAGAAACAAATGCTCTCATCTTGCACATTTCAGTAATAAAACGAATACCAGAATTCACAAAAAAACTAATTCTTCCAACTACATTCTCAAATTCATTCTCTGAAAGTACGCCTGAATCTCTAACTACATCTAAATAGGCTACTGCAATAGAAAGACCAATAGCTAATTCCTGTTCAGGAGTAGCTCCAACTTCAACAAGATGATAAGGACATACATTGATTGGATTCCAATTTGGAAGTTCTTTATAAGTAAATGTTATAACATCAGAAATTATTCTTAAACTTGGCTCAGGAGGAAAGATATATGTTCCTCTTGAAAGATATTCTTTTAAAACATCATTTTGAATTGTTCCTCTAAGTTTTGTTCGATCAATTTTTTGTTCATCTGCTATAGATATATACATACTTAACAACCACGCAGCGGTTGCGTTAATGGTCATAGAAGTATTCATCTCATCTAAAGGAATTTTGTTAAACAGAGATCTCATATCTCCTATATGGCAGATTGAAACTCCTACTTTTCCTACCTCTCCTTTGGCAAGAATATGGTCACTGTCATATCCTGTTTGCGTTGGAAGATCGAAAGCTACAGATATTCCTGTCTGACCTTTAGATAGATTCTTAAGGTAAAGTTCGTTTGACTTTTTGGCAGATGAATGTCCTGCGTATGTTCGAATTAACCAAGGTTTATCCATAATTTTAACCCAAATTTTCTGGCTTTTCTTAAATCGTTTTGCTTATTATGTATATACTAATCTTGTTAAAATGGCTATAAACCTAGAAAAAAGTTATATAAAATCTATTTATCATTTTCAAAAACACACGGGGTAAAGACTATGACAACTGAAGAAAAAGAAATTTACGCAATCGGTGAAATCCCTCCTTTAGGGTTTGTTCCCAAAAAAATGCATGCATGGGTAATAAGAAGAGATCGGCATGGAAACCCAATGCAATCCTTCCAAGAAGAAGAATTTGATGTTCCTGAAGTGGGTCCAAGTGAAGTTTTAATTTTTGTTATGGCTGCGGGTGTAAATTATAACGGTGTATGGGCCGGTTTAGGAAAACCAATCTCTGTCCTAGATGTTACAAAAAAAGATTATCATATTGCAGGTTCTGACGCTTCAGGAATTGTATGGAAGGTTGGATCAGATGTAAAAAAATGGAAAGTTGGAGATGAAATAATTATACATGGTATGCAATGGGACCATGAAGATGCTGAGGTTAATGGTGGAGAGCCAATGATATCTAAAACACAAAAAGTTTATGGATATGAAACAGCCGATGGATCTTTTGCACAATTCACAGCAGTACAAGCTCATCAGGTGTTAAGAAAACCACCTCAACTTTCTTGGGAAGAAAGCGGATGTTATATGTTAACACTTGCTACAGCTTACAGAATGTTGTTTGGCCACGCTCCACATGAGTTAAAGCCAGGTGAGTATATTCTAATATGGGGTGCCTCAGGTGGCCTTGGAAGTATGGCAACACAACTAGCCAAAACTGTTGGTGCTAAACCAATAGGAATTATTTCCGACAGTTCTAAGAGTGACTACTTAAAAAAATTAGGTGCAATTGGAGTCTTAAATAGAAAAGATTTTGATTGCTGGGGGGAACATCCTGATATCGACGATGCTGAAACATATGGCAATTATATGAAGGAAGTTAGAAAATTTGGTAAAGCAATATGGGAGTTCACTGGAAAAGGTAATAACGTTGATATGGTTTTTGAACATCCAGGAGAGTCCACGGTGCCTGTTTCTTGTTTTGTCGTAAAACCTGGAGGAATGGTCGTTATCTGTGCTGGAACAACTGGATACAATTTAAGTTTAGATGCAAGATACCTATGGATGCAAAGTAAAAGATTACAGGGTTCTCACTTTGGTAACTCAAAACAGGCTAATTCTGCCAACGAGCTCGTTATTGATGGGGTTATTGATCCATGTATGTCAGAAGTCTTTGAGTGGAAAAATATTCCGGATGCTCATGAAAAAATGCTGAACAATGAACATAAAGGTGGAAATATGGCTGTATTAGTTGGCACACCAAAGATGGGATTAAAATCACTTAACTAATAAATATGAGTGAATTAATTTCTAAATGTCAAAATGCATTAACAACAGTTGATAAGTATTTTAATGCTGCTGTAGAGCAGGTAAGAAAATTGGTCATTGTTGATGGAAAACTGTCAAAAGAAATCTTAGCAGAAAAACAACATGCTTCTCATGGACTAGCATGGATTGCTACTTACAGAGCTGCTCTTAAAGAAATGATTAATTGGGCTATTCATCTTGAAGATAAAAATAGTTTTCAAGAAATGGAACAGTTAATTTTACAGTTCACTTTTTCAGAATACTGTTCTCAAGTCAAATCTGGAATTCCAATGTCTCAACTAGAATTTATTAGACCACAAGATCTAGGATTCAAAAATGGTTTGTTTAATGAAATTAGAAATGATGATTTTGATGATTTAATTCTTAATGGCAATAGTTCTGAAGACCGAGTTAAGCTGGCACACTTATTACGCGATGGATTCTCAAGTAAGAACTTTGGAAATTTGGGAATTGATGAAACTTCAATGCTCATCCGTGAACAATTTAGAAAATTTGTTGAAGAGGATGTCTTATCGCAAGCTCATGAATGGCATTTGAAAGACAATCTGATTCCAATGTCAGTTATCGAAAAAATGTCTGAATTAGGAACTTTCGGATTAACCATTCCAGAAGAATATGGTGGATTAGGAATGAGTAAATTTGCAATGTGTATAGTAACCGAAGAGCTTTCTAGAGGTTATATTGGCATAGGATCTCTTGGAACGAGAACAGATATTTCTTCTGAATTACTTCTTATTGGAGGCACTGAAGAACAGAAAAAATACTGGCTTCCAAAAATTGCATCTGGAGAGATATTGCCAACCGCGGTTTTCACTGAACCTAATACTGGATCTGATCTTGCTTCACTTAAGACAAGAGCAGTAGGAAATGGGACCCATTATTCAATAACAGGAAATAAAACTTGGATCACACATGGAGCCAGAAGTGATTTAATGACACTGTTAGCAAGAACAAATCCTGATGAAAAAGGGTACAAGGGTTTATCAATGTTCTTAGCAGAAAAAGAAAGAGGAAGTGATGAAAATATGTTTCCTAGTGAAGGCATAAGTGGAGGAGAAATTGAGGTGCTGGGCTATAGAGGAATGAAGGAATACGAAATTGCTTTTGACAACTTCAAAGTAAAAAAAGAAAACCTACTTGGTGGAGAAGAAGGAAAAGGTTTTAAACAATTAATGGAAACATTTGAATCGGCAAGAATTCAAACAGCTGCTAGAGCTGTTGGAGTAGCTCAGTCTGCAATGGAAACAGGAATGCAATATGCTCTTGATAGAAACCAATTTGGACAATCAATTTACAATTTTCCAAGAGTTTCATCAAAAATTGTTTCCATGGCTACAGAAATCATGGCAGCAAGACAACTAACTTTCTACGCCGCAAGAGAAAAAGATACTGGAAACAGATGTGATCTGGAAGCTGGAATGGCTAAACTTTTAGGAGCAAGAGTTGCATGGGCCTCTTCTGACAATGCACTCCAGATTCATGGTGGTAATGGATTTGCTCTTGAATATCCAATTAGTCGTCTGCTATGTGACTCAAGAATTTTAAATATTTTTGAAGGAGCAGCTGAAATGCAAGCAGATGTTATAGCAAGAAGACTTCTTACATCAAATCCAAGTTAGTTTTAAAATGCCTGGTTTCTTATATTATTTACTAATTCCAATTGCACTTCTAGCTGTTGTTGCAGTACTTGGAACAGGTATTTATGCAATGTTTAAAGGTGGCGATTTTAATAAAAAATATTCAAACAAATTAATGCGCTTAAGAATAGCTTTGCAATTTATAGCAATTGTCATCATTATGGGAGCATTATATTTTGCAACAAATAGTTAATGGTAAAATTAAATAAAATCTATACAAAAACAGGTGATAAAGGAACTACTTCTCTAGTATCTGGAAAAAGAGTAGCCAAAGATCACTATCGAGTTAGAGCATACGGTACAGTAGATGAATTAAACTCAATTTTAGGGATTGTTAGAGTTAAGGCATCAATTAAAATTAAAAAAATTATTTCTAATATCCAAAATGACCTATTTGATTTAGGTGCAGATCTTGCAACTCCTGAACAAAAAAAATATAAATCTACTCCTCTTAGAATAACTGAGAAACAGGTGAATAGAATTGAAAAATTGATTGACCAGTTCAATAAAAAACTTGGTGCATTGAATTCATTTGTATTGCCTGGTGGGTCAGAGAGTGCGTCATTTTTACACAATGCTCGCGCAGTAGCTCGAAGAGCTGAAGCACAAACTGTTACTCTGTCAAAAAAAGAAAAAATCAACAAAGAAGCTCTAAGGTATATTAATAGATTGTCTGATTTACTCTTTGTTCTTTCTAGAATTGAAAACAATAATGGTAAAAAAGATATTCTTTGGAAGCCCGGAAAGAATTCATAAATATGTTTACTCGTCAAAAAAAAATATTATAACAATTAACCCATGAAAATCTTAGTTCCAGTTAAAAGAGTTATCGATCCGTATGTAAGTATCAGAGTTAAATCTGACCAAACAGGTGTTGAAACTGAAAATGTTAAAATGTCAATGAACCCTTTTTGTGAAATTGCAGTTGAAGAAGCTATAAGACTCAAAGAATCAGGTTTAGCTACAGAAATTATCGCTGTATCAATTGGGAATCAAACTTGTCAGGAAACCATAAGAACTGCGCTTGCTATGGGTGCTGACAGAGGTATCCATGTTTTAATAGATGAAACTCTTGAGCCTCTTTCTATAGCAAAAATTCTTTCAAAAATTGTTGAACAGGAATCCCCTGGCCTTGTCATAACTGGAAAACAAGCAATAGATGGTGACAATAATCAAACTGGTCAAATGCTTGCAGCCTTAACAGATATGCCTCAAGGAACCTTTGCTTCTAAAATTGAAATAGAAGGTGAAAAAATAAATGTTACTCGTGAAGTTGATGGTGGATTACAAACAATAAAATTAAATATGCCAGCAATCATTACAACTGACCTAAGACTTAACGAACCAAGATATGCTTCTTTACCAAATATTATGAAAGCAAAGAAAAAACCTATTGATCAAAAAACACCTCAAGATTATGGCGTAGACATAGCTCCAAGGATTAAAGTATTAAAAGTAGTTGAACCTCCAAAAAGACAGGCTGGAGTTAAGGTTGAAAGTGTAACTGAGCTAGTGGACAAACTTAAAAATGAGGCAGGTGTAATATGACAACTTTGTTTTTTATAGAACATGTTAATGGAAAAGTTAATAATCAAAGTTTAAAAGCAATATCTGCAACCAAGGATCTTGGAGGAGATGTGCATGGTCTGATTGCAGGGTCAAACATAGATGCAGCTGTTGAAGAAGCATCAAAAATAGATGGATTAAAAAAACTAATACATGTTGATAATGAAGAATTTAATAATGTTTTAGCAGAAAAAATTACTGCCGTAATATTGGGGATGGCAGATTCATATGATTTTTTTGCAGCTGCTGCCACTACTACTGGCAAAAATGTTATGCCGCGTTTATCAGCAAAACTTGATGTTGCTCAAATATCTGAAATTATTGGAATTGAAAGCACTGATACATTTATAAGAACGATATATGCAGGAAATGCCATAGCTACTGTTCAATCTTCTGATGCAAAAAAAGTTTTAACTGTTAGACCTACTGCTTTTCAAACAGCAAAGATTAAACCTGATGCCTGTGAAGTAGAAAAAATTAATCCTGATAATATACCTGCCGTGTCTGAATATGTAAGTGAAGAGCTTACAAAATCTGATAGACCCGAATTAACATCCGCAAAAATAATAATTTCTGGTGGAAGAGGTATGCAAAATGGAGAAAATTTTGAACTACTCGACAAAGTTGCTGCAAAATTAGGAGCAGCTGTGGGTGCCTCTAGAGCAGCTGTTGATGCTGGATTTGTTCCTAATGATTATCAAGTAGGACAAACTGGAAAAGTTGTAGCTCCAGAACTTTACATTGCTGTAGGAATATCAGGTGCAATACAACATCTGGCTGGCATGAAAGATTCAAAAGTTATTGTCGCTATTAATAAAGATGAAGAAGCTCCAATATTTGATATCGCTGACTATGGACTTGTTGCAGATCTTTTCCAAGTATTACCAGAACTTGAACAGGCACTTTAAAATAAATTATCTTTTACAAAATTTATAAAATATTCATCATCCCATTGAGCCGGGCCAATTAATCTAGCAATCTCTTTCCCTTCCTTGGATATAAAGATAGAAACTGGTAATCCTAAAATCTTTATTTCTCTTGGAATTTCATTCTTATCATCAAAATAGATCTTTAAGTTATTAATGTTTTGTTCTTTAAAAAAATTTATAGAATTTTTTTTTGGACCTCGATCCAGGTTTATTGGCAATACTAAAAAACTATCTTTATTAAAACGATTTTGCAGAAGTTCAAGTGATGGGATTTCATCCTTACATGGTTCACACCATGTTGCCCAAAAGTTAACAAGAAGAAGATTGCCTTCAAAATCATTTAAAGTTAACTTGTTGCCTTTTTCATCTTCAAATGTGCTAGAAAATCCTGATTTTTTAGAAATTATCAACTCTTCTGCTGTAAGTGTGCAAATATATAAAGGGTTGCAAATCGTCAAGATTATGGCATATACCATCAAAAAATTACTACTGAAAAAAAATTTTCTCATAAATATAAAAACTATAAACTAAAGCAGAAATGTCTAGAAAAAAAACAAATAAAATAAGAAAAAGATTCAAAAAAGCATCTAGTTTGACTTTCCAAAAAATAAATTCGTCTATCGAGTTCGATAAATTTTTATATCAAGAAGATATCGAAGGATCAATAGCGCACGCTTCAATGCTTGCATCTCAAAAAATTATATCTATTCAGGAAAACAAAAAAATTGCTACTGGACTAAAAAAAATATTAAGAGAGATAAAAACAAATAATTTTAAATTTGATCCAAATTTAGAAGATATCCATATGAATATTGAAAATAGGTTAGAAGAGCTAATTGGTGATGTAGCAGGAAAATTACATACAGCTAGATCTAGAAATGATCAAGTTGTAACAGATTTAAAACTTTGGATGAAAAAAGATAATGAATTAATATCTAAAAAGATAAAAGAATTAAAACATAATTTAATAAAAACTGCTGAAAGAAATGTTAGTAATATTATGCCTGGCTTAACTCATTTTCAAACTGCGCAACCTATTTCTATTGGACATTATTTTATGTCCTACTATGAAATGTTTAATCGTGATTTTGAAAGATTTAAAGAAGCCAAAAAAAGAATTGATGAGAACCCGCTAGGTGCATGTGCTCTAGCAGGAACAAGCTTTAATATTAATCGAAATAAAACATCAAAACTCCTAGGTTTTAAAAGGATAACAAGAAATTCAATTGATAGTGTTTCTGACAGAGATTTTGTTATAGATTTTTTATCTAATGCATCTACCTGCGCCGTTCACTTATCAAGAATAGCAGAAGAAATAACTCTTTTATCTTCTGATTTAATACAATTCTTTAAAATTAATGACCAAGTGATGTCGAGTTCATCAATAATGCCCCAAAAGAAAAATCCAGATGCTACTGAATTAATAAGAGCCAAAGCTGCTATAGTTATAAGCAACTTAACAGCAATGCTTAATTTAATTAAAAGTCTACCACTGTCATACAGTAAAGACCTTCAAGAAGACAAAAAGTTAGTTACCTCAACAAGTGAAACTATGCATCTATGTCTGGATTGCATTATTGAGGTTCTCAAAGGATTTAAAACTAATAAAAAAAATATCGACCTAGCCTTAAAAAAAAGTTATGCAAATGCTACTGAATTAGCTGATTGGCTAGTACAGAATCTGGATTATTCATTTAGAGATGCACATACACTAACTGCAAAGATTGTAAATTTTGCAGAAAAAAAGCGACTAAATCTTAATAAATTAAAAATTAGTGATTATCAATCATTTGACAAAAAGATTAATAAAAATCTATATAATTTCATAAACATAAAAAATAGTGTTAATAATAAAAAAAGCTACGGTGGAACAAATATATTGGAAGTAAAAAAAATGATTGCCTTAGCAAAAATGGAAATAAGAAAATGAAAAGACTAGTATTTATAATATTGTTAACTCTGGCAACAATCTCTTGTGGGAAAAAAGGTTCTTTGGAATTTCCAACTCAAAATGACGGAAATGGTGGAACATACTTTATCGAAAGTAGTGATTCTTAAAGATCATCAATTTAAAAAAATTAAAAAAATCACTTATATGTCTTACTTTACATATTCAAACAATTTCTTGAAATCAGAAGGTGTAGAAATACAAAAAATTGCTGAGAGTAGAGCTACTCCTTTTTATTGCTATAGTAAAAAAGCTATTACAGAAAATTATAATAATTTTAAGAACAGCTTTAAGGACATGGATGTAAAAATATGTTTTTCATTAAAATCAAATTCTAATTTATCTGTTTTGAATATCTTATCAAATTTAGGAGCTGGTGCCGACGTGGTATCAGAAGGAGAATTAAGAAAAGCTTTAAAAGCTAAAATCAATTCAAATGATATTGTTTTTTCAGGCGTAGGAAAGACTGAAGAAGAAATAGCTTTTGCGATCCAAAATAATTGTTTCCAAATAAATATTGAATCATTAAGTGAGATTAAAAGAGTTAATGCTATTGCAGAAAAAATTGGGAATAAGCAAAAAGTGGCTCTTAGAATTAACCCTGACATTGATCCAAATACTCATGGAAAAATAACAACTGGAATGATTGAAAATAAATTTGGTATCTCTGTAAGTGATGCTTTAAATATTTTTACTAATTCCAATAATTATAAAAACATCATTTTAAATGGAATTGCGTTTCATATTGGAAGCAATATCAATGAAATTAAGCCATTTGAAGAGTCATTTAAGATAGCAAAAAAACTTTTACAAAGCCTAAATGATGCAAATATTCAAATAGAAACTGTAGATGTTGGTGGAGGAATTGGAATTGAGAATATTAATTTTAATTATTCTGACTATAGCAATTTAATTAATAAATATTTAGATACCTCAAAAATACAAATTATTTTAGAACCTGGAAGATCAGTCTCTGCCAATACAGGAATTCTTGTCTCAAAAATATTGTACATAAAAAGAACAGAAGAAAAAAAATTTATTATCATTGATGCAGGCATGAATGATTGGATGAGAACAGCCTTATATGATGCCCAACATGAAGTAGTGCCCATTGAACAAAAGCAATCAAAAGATTCAATTGAAACTATGATCGTTGGTCCTATATGTGAAACTACTGACCAATTTATGTCTTCAAAAGAATATTTTAAAGTCCAAGAAAATGAATACTTAGCAATTTTAAATACTGGGGCATATGGCTCTTCAATGAGTTCAAATTATAACGTCCGACCACTATTAGAAGAGGTTATGATTGATGAGAACAAGTTCTACAAAATAAGAAATAGACAAAAATTTGAAGATCTAATAAATGACGAAATAGCTATTGATTAAGTTTTAAATAGCATATCAATAAAATCCTTAATCCACACAACTATTTTATTAATTGCATTATTCATGCACTGCTTTAACTCTTCAGGATTAAAATTTGAAGTTTCATAAATTTTATAACCAAGCACAAACGTAGCTACGACAACTAGCAATATAAATGGCAAAGGCATCTTATTTTTATTTTCATATACAACAGGCAGATTTGACTGAATATTTTTAGAATCTTCTTTGATTTTAGAAGATTGATATTTGGATTGAACTTTTAGTTCTTCAATATCAAAATCATTATTTTCACAATACCAAGAATGATTACATCTGGTGCATTTAACTTGTCTACCAAACCCAATTTGTCCGGAATCCACAAGGTATCGAGAATCGCAAGAAGGGCAGGTAATTATCATATATTTTAATTCTTAGTAATTAGTTTAAGTTAAAATTTAAGAATAGTGTAATTTAGAAAATATGTTAAATCAATTTAAGGATAATATAACACATATTGTATTAACACTATTTTTAATCCTTATTTTATCTCATTTTATTTTTTTTCTATCACAGGTAAGAAATTTCAACAGCAATTATACATCAATTACAAATATTGATTCCTTAGTAGTTTTAACAGGTGACAAATTTAGAATAGCTAAAGGAATGGAAATATTATCCAGTGGTATTGGAGGGAAGCTCCTTTTATCCGGTGTTAATAAAAATATTAAGTTAAGTAGCATAAAGAAGGAATTTCCAAAATATAATAATTTGTTTAATTGTTGTGTAGAAATTGACAATGTTTCTTTAAATACTTTTGAAAATTCAAGAGAAACATTCCTGTGGTTAAAGAAAAATAAGTATAAATCAGTTCTTATAGTTTCATCAGACTACCATATGCCTAGAGTTAAGATTGAATTCGAAAGATTTATAGATATGAAGAATATCTATTACCACCCAGTTAAAATGGATAATGATATAAGTGCTATTAGAAAAATAAAAAAATTGTTTTTAGAATATGTAAAATATATGAGAACATATATTAGCATAATTGTAGGACTGTAATCATGATCTATATTCGATCTTTTTTCGCAAATTTAGCCTTTTATATAGTACTGATAACCTGTTGTTTGATAGCGCCTATTTCATTTATACTTCCCAAAACCGTTATACTACAAATTATCAGATTTCAATCTATTCACACAAGAATCAGCCTTAAGTTTTTTGCAAATCTGGAAGTTGAATACAGAGGTCTTGAAAATGTTCCAAAAAATAGAAAATATCTTATTGCCTCAAAACATCAATCGTTAGCTGAAGCGGTTTTTTTAAATCACGCTATTGATGAACCAACTATTATTGCTAAAAAGCAATTATTATTTGTTCCTGTAGTTGGTCTTGCCTTTAAAAAAGCAAAATTTATATACGTTGATAGACGAAAAGGAGAAACAAATATCATTGCAATGGTTAATTCTGCAAAAAGAAGTATGGATAGAGATCCAAGACCATTATTAATTTTCCCAGAAGGAACAAGAACTCCCATAGGAGAACGAAAACCTTATAAATATGGAATCACTGCTTTATATAAAGGATTAAAAGTTCCCTGTCTTCCAGTAGCAATTAATGCTGGGTATTTTTGGTCAAGAAGGCGTTTCTTAAGGTACCCTGGAAAAATGGTTATAGAATTTTTAAAACCAATTCCTCCTGGATTAGAACCTGACAATTTCTCTAAACTCTTGTATGACACAATTGAAGATCGGTCTGATGTTCTCTTGGAAGAGGCAAAAAGAGATTATCCAAAATGAATATACTCAGCTTCAAAAAAATAATAGTTATTATAATAGCAATTCTTATTCTTTATTCAGCCTATTGGATATTTTTATCAACTCAAGTTAAGTCTAGAATAAATGACCTTATAGATGAATCAAACCTAATCTCATATGATTCAATCAACATCTCAGGTTTCCCCTATAGAATGGAAGCGCAAATAAAGAACTTTATCATCAATGATGATTCTCAAGGGAGCAGCTTTAATACGTACTCTCCAATGATAAAGGTAGATATTAATCCAATAAATCTTAATAAATTTCTCATTCGAACAAAAAATATAAAATCGCATATCAATGTAGACGACATATTTCTTGATATATCAATGGAAGAAGTAAGATCTGCTATTACAACTAGGAATAACACTCCCTCAGAAATAGTAATCGCAATTAACAAAGCAGGTATTGAATTTAATAATCTACAATTGACTGAGATCAATAAGATTCATTTTAAACATGAGACCAATGAAGACTTTAGAAGCAGTATAAATTTGACCGCTGAGGGCTCTGATCTAATAGCTTCCAATACAGGGGGTATGAAACTAGAGCTAAAAGGTGGATATACACTTAATCAAACTAAGATAAATGGTGATTTACAGCTAGAAATATCAGATCTTAACAATAATCAAAAATTGTTTAGTGCACCTATAAAAATTGAAGACAACATAGCCTCATTTTTATTTATACCCTTAATAGACTTGAATGAATTATTTTATTCTCTTTGATCTTCCAAAATCAGCTACATCTGTATCTTGACCAGCTGTAATAATTTTTTCTCTAATTTTTTTAGTTCTTGAAAAAAGTTTAAACAAACTATTCCCATCTTCCCAGCGAACAGCTTTTTGCAAAGCACTTAAATCTTCTGAAAAGCGTCCAATCATTTCTAAAACCGCTTCTTTATTATTAAGGAATATATCTCTCCACATTGTCGGATCAGAAGATGCAATACGAGTAAAATCTCTAAATCCACTTGCACTATATTTGATAATATCAGACTTTGTGACATCCTCTAAATCTGCAGCAGTAGAAACTATGTTGTATGCAATTAAGTGGGGCAGATGTGAGGTAATAGCCATTACTTTGTCATGCCTCTCAGGACTCATAATTTCAATTCGACTGCCTAAAGATGTCCAGAAAGATTTTATTTTATTAATATTCTTTTTACTATTGCCAGCTATGGGAGTAATTATGCACCATCGATCCACAAACAGTTCAGCAAATCCTGATTCTGGTCCACTTTTTTCTGTTCCTGCAATAGGATGAGCAGGAATAAATTCAATTTCTTTGTCTAATAAACTCTTGAGCTGTTTAATGGATTTTTCTTTTACCGATCCAACATCAGAAATAATAGCTCCCTTCTTAACATGAGATTTAATGCTTTTAACAATCTTTGGATAAGTACTTAAAGGAGTACAAATTAAAACTAGATCTGACTCTTTAACGCTCTTGGATAAACTATCTGATACAGTATCAACTAAGTTTAATTTTTTAGCCTTCTTCCTAGTATTTAAGCTTTTAGCAAATCCTATGGTTTTACCTGCTAATCTATTTTTTTTAATCGATAATGCTAAAGAAGATCCAATTAAACCCATTCCAATAATAGACACTTGTTCAAATAAATGCTTCTTCATTTAAAAAACCTTCTCATTGAATCCAGAAATTTCATATTTTCCTTAGATTTTCCAATAGAAACCCTTATACAACTTTTCAATCCATATTTCTCTATTGTTCTTACAATGATAGATTTTGAGCGCAAAAATCTATTTAATTTTGCAACATTTTTACCTACGTCCAATAATACAAAATTTGCTCTACTGTCATAAACATAAACTGGCAATTGACTTAGTTCATGTTTCATTTTTTCTAACCAGTATTTATTATGCTTAATTGCCCTTAATTGATGTTTTCTATCTTTCAAGGCAGCAATTCCAGCTTCTTGGGCTACATCATTAACATTGAATGGACCTCTAATCTTATTCATTAGTTTAATAATGTCCTTATGCGCATAGCACCATCCAAGTCTTAATGAAGCTATACCATAAATCTTTGAAAATGTTCTTGTAATAATAAGATTCTTATTTTTTTTTGCAAAATTTATCCCTGTTGAATATTCATTGTCAGTCATATACTCTGCATAAGCAGCATCTAAAATAATCATAATTCTCTTTGGTACTTTCTTTACTAAATTAGATAGTTCTTTTTTATCTAAATAAAATCCTGTTGGATTATTTGGTTGAGCTATAAATATAATTTTAGTTTTTAAACTTATTTTATTTATAATATCTTCAACCTGAAATCTAAGTTTATTTGTATTAGAAGTCTTAACGATAGCTCCGTTAATCGTAGAATAAATATCAAACATTAAAAAACTATGTCTTGGAATAATCACCTCATCACCTTTCTTTAAAAATAATTGACAAGCAATTCCAAGAATTTCATCTGATCCATTTCCGCAAAACAAATTAGCTTCAGGTAAATTAAACTTCTTACCAATTACTTCTTTCAACTTTTTATATTCCCCATCAGGATAACGATTGGTTTTTTTAATCGTTTCTCTAATTTTTGAAACTACATTAGGACTCGGTCCAAAAGGAGATTCATTGGACGACAACTTAATAACATTCCTTTTACCAGGAATATTAGATGCACCTCCTTCGTATGTTTTTATGTTGCGTAAAGATTTCATATAACTAACGGGCTATAAATAGGTGAATATCACAGATTTTTAAAGAAAATCTTTTAAATTTTGGTTTTTCTTGATCTTCTAATTTGACATATGCTTAATGAGTATGTATTACACTAATTGCGCCGATTTGAGCACTGCTTGCGGGCGCATTAGAAATGCAGCTAAAGAGGTAGTTTACCGCCAAACTTAGCTGTTAGGCGGTTTTTTTTTGGGAAAAATTTATTTGTAGATTATGAATGAAAATAAAATTGTAGAATTGGCAACTGATAAACCATTAACATTGGATTGTGGGAAAAATTTAGGCCCTATTCAAACGGCTTATACTACCTATGGAGAATTAAATGATGAGAAAAGTAATGCTGTTTTAATATGTCATGCGTTAACTGGCGATCAGTATGTTGCAAGTTCACACCCCATAACAAAAAAAGATGGATGGTGGTCACAAGTAGTTGGAGCTAATAAATCTATCGATACAAATAAATTCTTTGTAATCTGTCCAAATGTGATTGGTGGCTGCATGGGCTCAACTGGACCAAAAGAAATTAATCCTAAAACCAATAAAGAATTTGGTACTGACTTTCCAATTATAACAATTGCAGATATGGTTCGGGCACAAAAACTTCTTTTAGAACATTTAGGAATCAAAAAATTATTTTGTGTTACAGGTGGATCAATGGGAGGAATGTTAGTTCTTGAATGGCTCTCAAAATTTCCTGAAATGGTACATTCTGCAATTCCCATTGCAACTTCTACTAATCATTCAACACAAAATATTGCATTAAATGAATTAGCTCGGCAGGCGATTATGGCTGATCCTAATTGGCAATCCGGACTTTACTATCAAACAGATAAAAATCCTTTAAAAGGTTTATCTGTTGCAAGAATGGCAGCTCATATATCATATTTATCTAAAGATGCTCTTCAAAATAAATTTGGAAGAAATCTACAAGATAAAAATGAACTTGAATATTCATTTGATGCTGATTTTGAAATTGAAAGTTATTTAAGACATCAAGGATATGCTTTTGTAGATCGATTTGACGCCAATAGCTATCTATATATAACTAGAGCTATGGATTATTTTGACGTTACTGCTAGTCACAATGGTTCTTTAATTGATGCTTTTAAAGATACTAATTCAAAAATACTTTGTGTATCTTTCACAAGCGACTGGCTTTATCCAACCTCTGAAAATAAAAAAATCGTTAAAGTTTTTAATGCTCTTGGTCTAAATGTGAGTTTTATTGAAATAGAAACTGAAAATGGCCATGATTCATTCTTATTAGATGAACCAAAATTTTTTGACGCATTAAAAGGATTTCTTAATTCAACATTTAAAGACTTATGAGTTTAATAAGCGAAAAAAAAGATTTTAAAATCATATCCAATCTCATACCTCAAGGTGCATCTGTGATTGATATTGGCTGTAACGATGGATCTTTACTGCAATACCTTAAGGAAAAAAATAATATTGATGGTAGAGGAATGGAGATTGATCAAAATAAAGTTCAGTTATGTCTTTCCAAAGGAATTTCAGTTATTGAAGGTGACGCAGATGTTGACCTATTTGACTATCCAGATAATTTATTTGATTTCTCAATCTTAACTTATGCACTACAAGCAACAAAAAGTCCAAAAACAGTATTATCCCAATTAGTTAGAATTTCTAAGAAATCAATTATCTCTTTCCCAAACTTTGGTCATTGGAAGATTGGAACGAGTTTGTTGTTAAATAGAAAAATGCCTGTAAGCAATAAGCTTAGCTATTCATGGCATGAAACACCTAATCTACATTTCTGCACAATTAATGATTTTATTGATTTATGCGAAGAGACAAACATTAATATTGAAGTTAAAGCTGATCTAAAAAATTATAAGCTTAGTAAATACAATGGGAAAAATCTTTTTGATAGTTATTTTTCTGAAGCAGGTTTATTCTTAATATCAAAAAAATAATTTATTTTTCATGCTTAATATAATAATTGTACCATGTTTAAATGATAATTATTCGTACGTTTGCTATGACGAAAAAAGTGATGCATTTGTAGTTGACCCTTCAGAATTCAAGCCAGTACATGATTGTTTAGAAAATAATAATCTAAATCTAAAATTTGTATTAAATACTCATCATCATTTTGACCATGTGGGAGGTAATTTTGAACTCAAACAAAAATACAACTGCAAAGTAGTAGGGAGCAAGCTCGATGAAGATAGAATTCCTGAAATTGATATATTTTTAAGAGAGGGAGAACAATGGAAATTCAAAGATAATGTTGCTCAAGTAATAGAAATTCCAGGGCATACGACAGGACACATAGCTTTTTATTTTATTAATGAAAAAATTGTATTCACTGGAGACACATTGTTTGCCCTAGGATGTGGTAGATTATTTGAAGGAACACCTGAAATGATGTGGAATTCCTTAAAAAAACTAAGAAATCTACCTAATGATACGAAGATATATTGTGGACATGAATATACATTAAACAACGCTAAATTTCTTGAATCAGTAATTCCTAATGATTCAATAAATAATAAAATTGAAAAACTGAAACAGCTAGAACTAGATAAAATGCCCTCGATCCCAAGTACAATAAAAGAAGAAAAAGAACTAAATTTATTTTTTCAATCTGATAGCAATAATCTAAAGCAAAAACTTGATATGAAAGAAAAAACTGATGAGGAAACTTTTGCTTATTTAAGAAATCTTAAAGATAACTTTTAAGAAAAATATTGTCCGCCATTAGCTGAAATAGTAGAACCAGTAATAAATCCGGCTTCTTCACTAGATAAAAAAGTTACTATTCTAGAAACTTCTTCAACTGTTCCTAATCTTCCTACAGGAATTTTAGACAATATGTTTTCCATTACCTTTTCGGGTGTGTCAGCCAGTAGTTCAGTATTAATATAGCCTGGCGCTATTGCATTAACAGTAATATTTTTCCTAGCTGTTTCTTGAGCAAGTGCTTTAGTAAACCCAATAACACCTGCTTTAGCAGCACTATAGTTAACAATTCCCATTTCACCTTTTTGACCATTAATTGAAGAAATAGTAATTATTCTTCCAAAAGATTTTTCTCTCATTCCCTCAAGTACACAGCGAGTCATATAAAATACAGAATCCAAATCTACTCTGATAACATCATCCCATTGTTCAACAGACATTTTGTGAGCCATTGCTGCCTTAGTAATTCCAGCATTATTTACAAGTATATCAACAGCACCCAACTTCTCTTCAACTTGCTTCACACCTGCTTCACAAGCAGCTGCATCAGCAACATTCCATTGAAATACATCTATCTCGTTTTCTGATGCAAAAGCATTTGCAGCATCAGAGTTTGAGCCGTAAGTCGCTGCAACTTTACAACCATCATTTTTTAAAGCTATTGAAATAGCGGCCCCAATACCTCTGGTTCCACCCGTAACTAGCGCTACTTTTGACATATTTTACTCCTAATTTTTTTTATCTTTCAACACACAATGCGATGCCCATACCACCACCAATACATAATGTTGCTAATCCTTTTTTTGCATCTTGTCTCTTCATTTGATTCAGCAAAGTAACCAAAATTCTTGCTCCAGATGCCCCAATTGGATGGCCAATAGCAATTGCACCACCATTCACATTTACCTTTGAAGTGTCCCAACCAAGCTCCTTATTAACAGCACATGATTGTGCGGCAAAAGCTTCATTAGATTCAATTAGATCTAAATCATTAATTGTCCAACCAGCCTTTTCAAGAGCTTTTCTACTTGCTGGTATTGGTCCAGTCCCCATGACAGACGGATCTACCCCTGCACTAGCCCATGAAACAATTCTTGCAAGAGGCTCTATGTTTTTTTTCTTAGCTTCCTCATTGCTCATAACGGTTAATGCAGCGGCTCCATCATTAATACCACTTGCATTTGCTGCAGTTACAGTTCCTTCTTTTGAGAAAGCAGGCCTTAGTGATGCAATCTTTTCGAGTTGAACGCCATCTTTAATATATTCATCTTCTTCAAATACAATTGTATCTTTCCTTGTTTTAATTTCTACACCAACAATTTCATCTTTAAAAATACCAGCTTCTTTAGCCTTACTTGCCTTTTGTTGAGAATTAAAAGCAAACTCATCTTGCTGATCTCTTGTTATCTGCCATTGCTGAGCAACATTCTCTGCAGTTGTTCCCATGTGATATCCATTAAATGCATCCCAAAGACCATCTTTGATCATTGAATCAATCATCTTATCATCTCCCATTTTAGTTCCACTTCTAAGATGCATACAATGTGGAGACTGGCTCATACTCTCTTGACCCCCAGCTATAATTATATTTGCATCGCCATTCATAATTGACTGATACGCTAAAGCAACACTTCTTAATCCAGAACCGCAAACTTGATTTACGATCCATGCTGGAGTTTCTTTTGCAATTCCTGCACTCATTGATGCTTGTCTAGCAGGATTCTGACCTGTTGCAGCAGTTAAAACTTGTCCTAAAATAACTTCATCAACTTCACCTGTCTCAAGATTGGATTTTTTTAAAGATTCTTGAATTACTACTTTACCAATCTCATGTGCTGGCAAGCTTGCAAGTGAACCATTAAAAGAAGCAACAGCAGTTCTGATTGCTGATGTAATATAAACTTCACTCATAAAAATCCTTTTTATGTATCAATTTTTGGCAGTTTTTCTGACCTAGATGGATCAAGATAACTTGCTGAAGTTATTTTGCAACTATTATTTAAATTAATCAATAATGGATTCCCGGTGGGTATTTCAAGTTGGACTATATTTTCATCAGATAAATCAAAAAGTTTTTTGCACAGAGCTCTTAAGCTATTGCCATGGGCAGCTATAATAATGGTGTTATCATTTAAAGCAGGTTGTATCACTTCCATCCAATATGGAATGACTCTCTCATATGTATCTTTTAAGCATTCTGTAAGTGGCAATGATTCTTTTTCTTCTTTGTATAGAGGATCATTATTAGGATTCGACTTATCATTTTTATCAAGAGATGGCGGTGGAACATCATAGCTTCTTCTCCACTTAAGAAACTGATCATTGCCATACTTATTTTTAACGTCATCTTTATTTAGTCCTTGCAAAGCTCCATAGTGTCTCTCATTAAGCTTCCATGATTTATGAACTGGCAAATTATCAAGATTCATATCTTTCAAAATTATATCTAAAGTATTTTGTGCTCTCTTCAAATATGAAGTAAAACAAATAGATGGGTTGATTCTTGCTTTTTTTAATAAATCCGCAGATTGTTGAGCTTCTTTTTTGCCCTCATCATCTAAATCTACATCTATCCATCCAGTAAAAATATTTTTTACATTCCAAACACTTTTACCGTGTCTGACTAGAATTAAAGTTGAAGACATTATTTATTAACTTGGTTTGTAATCTTGTCGTTATTAAAAAAATCTGAAATTTGTTCAGCTATTTGAACTGCTACTTTTTCTTGGGCTTCTTTTGTCCCTGCTCCAATATGCGGAGTCATAAGAACGTTTTCCATTCCAGAAAAAATACTGTTGGTTTGAGGCTCATTCTCATATACGTCACACCCATAGCCTCCTAGCTCATTGTTTAATAGAGCTTGTTTAATTGCTTCTTCATTAACAAGCCCTCCTCTTGCACAGTTAACTATAATCGCGTTATTTTTTATTAATTTTAAACTATCAGCATTGATTATGTATTTTGATTTATCAGATAATTTATTGTGAAATGTAATGATATCTGACTGTTTAATTAGTTCTTCAAAAGAACAATTTGAAACTTGATATTTTTTCTCATCTTCTTCTTTTAATGATGAACTGTTAACTACAACTTTCATTCCATATACATGAGAAAATTCTGAAATTTTCTTCCCAATATTACCAAATCCAATAATACCTATTGTTCTTCCTAGTAGTTCGGATCCAACAAAGTTTTTCTTTTCCCATTTTTTACTATGCATTGATTGATTGGCTAGGTGAATTTTTCTTAATAAAGAATGTATAATTCCCATCGTAAGTTCGGCAGTTGCTTGAACATTTCCTAGAGGAGTATTCATAACAACGATCTTTCTTTCTGTTGCAGTTTCTAGGTCAACATTATCTACTCCAACACCTGGACGTCCAATTACCTTTAGCTTATCAGCGCTTTCAAGAATCTTTTTTGTTACTGTTACAGCTGATCGAATAACAAGTCCTTCATAATTCTTAATTTCTGCAACCAACTCATCTTCAGATAATCCTACTTTTTGCTCATACGGGATGTTGTTTCTTTTAAAAACATCAAAAACTACATCAGCAACATTATCTGCTATTAGTACTTTATTCATTTCTATAATTTTCTTTTACAAAATTGTATGCCCAATCAATCCAAGGCAATACTTTTTCTACATTCTCATTTTCAACAGTAGATCCTCCCCAAATTCTAATACCTGGAGGAGCAGTTTTATAGGAGTTTAAGTCATATCCAGCTTCATTTTTTTCAATTTCTGAACACACTTGTTTCATAAATTTAACTTTTAAATCTTGATCTAAACCAACAAACCACTCATCTTTTGGTACAATACATATAGAAGTACAAGATACAGTATCTGGATCTTTTGCTAAAAACTCAAAAATCTCACTTTTTTCTATCCAATTCGTCACAATTTCTAAATTTCTTTCTGAAATTTTAATTATCTCATTAATTCCACCAACACTCTCAGCCCAATTTAAAGAGTTGAGCACATCTTCAACACAAAGCATAGAAGGAGTATTGATTGTTGCTCCAGAAAAAATATCTTTAGAAAACTTTTGATTTTTTGCTAATCTAAAAATCTTTGGAATTGGCCATGGCGGAGTATAACTTTCCAATCTTTCTACAGCTCTAGGTGATAATATTAACATTCCATGTGCAGCTTCACTTCCTAGAACTTTTTGCCAAGAATATGTTATCACATCTAGCTTTTCCCAATCAATCTTCATTGAAAACACAGCAGAAGTTGCATCACATATCACTAGACCTTTTCTGTTATCACTAATCCAATCAGTATTTTTAATTCTTGTCCCACCAGTAGTTCCATTCCATGTAAATATAATGTCATTATCTGGATTGCTTTTTGAAAAATCAGGCAAAAAACCATATTCTGCCTTCTGCACTATTTTATTCTCTATAGGTAATTGATCTCCTATATCTATAGCCCAATCATGTCCAAAATTTTCCCATGAATATACTTCAACTCCTCTTTGACCCAACATGCACCACATAGCCATTTCAACTGCTCCTGTATCTGATGCAGGAACAATACCTACATAATATTCTTTAGGTATTCCCAAAGTATCTTTAGATTTATTAATTACTTCTTCTAACTTATCCTTAGCAATTTTAGATCTATGAGATCTCGACAAAGCAGCATTTTTTAAATTATCAAGATTCCATCCAGGGGGCTTAGCGCAGGGTCCTGAAGAAAAATAAGGATAGTGCGGTTTTATATTTGGCTTTTCCATAATTATATATTCATTAGCAAATTAACTAGCCCATCTGCAGGTTTTGGGTCAAAATAAGTTGATTTTTTTGGAACAATTTTACCTTTATTAGCAAGATCTATTATTTTTTTCATCTTTATTGGACATATAAAAAAACCAACATCAGCCAACCCAGCATTAACATCTTTCATGAGTTTTTTATGATCAAACTTACCAGGGACATTGATTAGTTTCTCTAATTTAAATTTAATATTCTTTTTAATTATATTTTTTATAAGTACTTTCTCTACAATCTCTGTATCCGTATCATACTGATTATAAATCTTCTTGTTTTTTCTTAAGTCAGCATAATACCATTTATTTTTTATATATATCATTAGCTCTCCATTTGATTTTGGAAATTTAAACTGTTTTATTTTTACTTCAGGAAAAACTTCTTTCAAAGAATTTAAGAAAATATCTTTATTAAAATTCTTAATTTTAACTAACCTGTGAAAACTCAATATATTTACTGATTGATCATCAAAGATTGCTGCTAGTAGTGGAATGTTTTTCTTAGATGAAGAATAAATATTTCTTTTTCTATGCAATCTCTCCATAGCAGCAAATCGATGATGTCCATCTGCAATATAAAAATTATTTATGTTAGAAAGATTTTTTTTAATAAATTTTATTTCTTTGAGATTATCGACTTTCCAAAGAGAGCGTATAGTACCTCCAGGTGTCTTAAATTTATAAAGTGGTTTCTTTGTTTTATATTTTGAAAAAATTCTATTAAGATTAGTTTTTTCTTTGTAAGACAAATAAACTGGACCAACTTGCATCTTTGTATTTGCAATTGTTTTAAGTATAGAATTAGCTTTAGATATATAAATGTCTTCGTGCTTAAGTATATTTTTATTGTTACTTTTGATATCAACTGAAGCAACAATTCCAAATTGTTTCTTTCTATATTTATGTAAGCAATAGATATAAAAACAATCAGACCTATCTTGAAAAATAACTTTATTATCAATCATTTCTTTAAGATGTTGGGAGGCATGTTTTCTAGAATTCTTTATTGATATGCCTGGATAGAATGCTTCCGGACTAACAACGTTAAGAAAATTGTATTTTGATTTTTTGAGGATTTTATCTAGTTGTCTTTCAGTTAAGTTATCGAATGTAGGCAATACTACTTCCTCAACCCATTTTTTATCAGGGCGAAAAGCTTTAAAAGGTCTAATCGATACAGTCATAAATTCAAAATTATCAAAAAGGTTAGAAGTGCTGAAAGACAATTTACCAATAAATTATTAACATATTTTAAGCCTAAAACACCTCAAATTTTAATATATAAAAGATAAATTTACTCTATTGACATAAGAAAAGTGGGGTTTATATTCACGACACTTTTAAAATCTCTAAGTTTCAAATATGTTTGCGATTATATCCAGTGGTGGAAAACAGTACAAGGTAAGCCAAAACTCAGTTTTGACAGTAAATAAGTTAACTGGAGAACCTGGGGATAAAATTACCATAGATGAAGTTCTTTTTGCTTCTGATGGCAAGGAATTTAGTCTCGGTGATCCACAAATAAAAGGCGCAAAAGTTAATTTGGAAATCCTCAAACAAGAGAGGGACAGAAAAATCTTAGTATTTAAAAAGAAAAGAAGAAAAAACTACAGAAGAATGAATGGTCATAGACAAGATATAACTTTCTTAAAAGTTACATCTATGGATATACCTGGCATAAAGGCAAAATCTAGTTCTGTAGAAAAAAAAGCAGATGTAAAAGATGGCACTGCAGTTAAAACAGCACCAAAGAAAACTGCAAAGAAAAAAACATCTGTGAAAAAGAAAACAACTATAAAAAAGGACAAATAGGAAATGGCTACTAAAAAAGCTGGTGGTTCGTCAAAGAATGGCAGAGACTCCGCGGGGAGAAGACTTGGCATAAAAAAATATGGCGGGCAATTAGTTATTCCTGGAAACATCATTGCAAGACAAAGGGGAACAAAGTGGCATCCTGGAAATAATGTTGGGATCGGCAAAGATCACACAATTTTTTCACTTATAGATGGCCACGTTAAATTTGGCAAAAAAAGAAATGGCAAAACAGTTATTTCGGTAGTTCCCAAAAATTAACTCTCTTAAAGATTTACATTAAATTTAATCGATAAAAATTTTTCAAGATGAAATTCATTGATGAAGCTAAGATATTTGTAAAAAGTGGTGATGGTGGCGATGGCTGTCTCAGCTTCAGAAGAGAGAAATATATTGAATTTGGCGGACCGGATGGTGGAAATGGAGGAAAAGGTGGCAACATAGTGGTAGTTGGCACAAAATCACTTAATACATTAATTGACTATAGGTACAAAAAACATTTTAAAGCAAAAAAGGGAAGGTCTGGATCTGGAAGAAACCGAACAGGGGCATCTGGAGAAGATTTAATGCTTAAACTTCCATTGGGAACTGAAATTTTAATAAATGATGATGTGATTGCAGATGTAACATCTACAGATAATATTGTTTTGTTTCCTGGTGGTCGCGGAGGTAAGGGCAATATAAACTTTAAATCATCAACAAATAGAGCTCCAAGAAAAACAACGCCAGGAGAAAAAGGATATGAATCTGATGTTATCCTAAGATTAAAAATACTTGCAGATGTAGGTTTAGTAGGGTCTCCAAATGCTGGAAAATCAAGTCTACTTAGAAAAATTTCTGCAGCTAAACCAAAAGTAGCTGATTATCCTTTTACAACTTTAGAGCCAAAGTTAGGTGTGGTGAGAGCTAACGATGATGAAGTCGTAGTCGCAGATATCCCTGGACTTCTTTCAGGGGCACACAAAGGAAATGGGCTAGGTTTTCAATTTCTTAAACATATTGAAAGATGTAAATCTATTATTCACCTTATAGATGTAACTAATGAGAATTTAATTAAAGAATATAAAATAATTTGTGAAGAACTTAATAAATATGATCAATCTATAAAGAAAAAACAAAAAATAATTGCTTTAAATAAATGTGACCTGATAACAGATACTGAAATAAAAAAAATCAAGAAAAATTTTGAAGATCAATTAGATAAAAATGTTTATATGATTTCCGCAATTTCAGGATACGGCATTGATAAAATAACCAAGCAAATATTAAAAATTGGAAAATAATGAAAATAGACGACACAAGTAGAATAGTAATTAAAATTGGTTCATCATTATTATTTGATGAAGATACAAATAAATTAAATTTTGATTGGTTAGTAAGTTTAGCTGAAGATGTTAAGTACCTAAAAAATCTTAACAAAGATGTAATTATTGTTTCTTCAGGAGCAATTGCATTAGGGGCAAAAGATCTTGGAATAAACATAAAAGAAATGAAGCTGGATACAAATCAGGCAATTTCTGCAGTTGGTCAAATACATTTAATGAGTTCATTTAAAAAAGCATTTGAAAAAAATGAATTCAAAGTTTCTCAAATACTGCTTACACTGGATGACACTGAACAAAGAAGAAGATCAATTAATGCTCGAAGAACAATTGATACTTCACTAAAACTTGGAATTATACCAATAGTAAATGAGAATGACACAATCGCTACAACTGAAATACGTTATGGAGATAATGACCGATTAGCTGCTCGCGTTGCACAAATTGTAAGCGCTGACTGTCTTGTATTGTTATCAAATATAAATGGACTTTATTCTACAGATCCAAAAGATGATGAAGAAATAAAGTTAATATCAGATGTCACTGATATTGATGAGAACATTGAAAAAATGATTGGAAGCTCCATTTCTGATTATGGAAAAGGTGGAATGAAAACAAAAATATTAGCAGCTAAAACTGCTCTGTCAGCTGGTTGTCATTTAGCAATTACAAATGGAACAATAAAAAATCCAGTACAGGCACTATTTAATGGAAGACCTTGTACATGGTTTAATCCTTCAAAAACACCTCTCGCTGCAAGAAAACAATGGATTGTTGGAACAATGAAACCTGTTGGATCCATTACCGTTGATGCGGGAGCAATAGAAGCATTAAAAAAAGGAAGCAGCCTTTTACCTGCAGGAATAAAAAATATTCAAGGAAATTTTGATAGAGGAGATGTCATCGAAGTGATATCTGAAAGTAATGACAAAATAGCAATAGGTTTAGCGGGGTATTCTGCTGAAGATAGTAATGCAATTAAAGGCCACAAAAGTGATGAAATCGCAAAAATTCTAAGCTACTCTCATAGAGAAGAAATGATACATAAGGATGATCTAGTTTTAATATGAACATAGAAAAATATTTAAATGAATTAGGAGAAAATAGCGTTACTGCTTCTAACAAAATAAAAAGTTTAACCCTAGACCAAAAAAATTCTCTTCTTGAGTCAATCTCTAAATCTATTCTTGAAGATAAATCAGATATTCTTAAAGCAAATAATAAAGACATTGAAGCGGCAGAAGAAAAACTATCAAAATCTATGATTGATCGTCTGCAATTAAATGAAGAAAGGATTGATGGAATTATTCAATCAATTAAAACAGTGATTTCTTTACCTGATCCCGTTGGTAATATTTTATTTACTAACACCAGACCAAATGGAATGAAGGTTGAGAGAGTCTCTGTGCCTTTAGGAGTAATTGGAATAATCTATGAAAGCAGACCTAACGTTACAGTAGATGCAAGCGTGCTTTGTCTCAAATCTGGCAATAGTGTAATTCTTAGAGGTGGATCAGAGTCATTTAATTCCAACCTACAGCTTGTAAAATCAATGCAAAAAGCATGTAACAATATTGGTGTAGACAATAATATTTTACAGTTTGTTGAAACTACAGACAGATCTGCCGTGGACTATATGCTATCAAAAATGTCAGACTATATTGATGTCGTTGTACCACGAGGGGGCAAAGGACTAGTTAAAAAAGTCCAGGAATCTGCTAAAATCCCTGTAATAGGTCACTTGGATGGAATTTGTCATATATACATTGATGACAGTTCAGATCCTGAAACTGCAAGTAAAATTGTTACTAATGCTAAGTTAAGAAGAACAAGTATTTGTGGTGCAGCTGAAACGATCTTAATCGATGAGAAGTGTATAGATTCTCATCTACCTAAAATTATCAGCGATCTTAAATCAGGTGGGTGTGAAATCCGTGGGGATAAAAAATGTAAAGAAAAATTTGATGAGATTATTTTAGCATCTGATGATGATTGGAAAACAGAATACTTAGATGCAATTATTTCAATCAGAATTGTTAATGGAGTTGAAGATGCAATTGATCATATAGCAAAATATGGTTCAGGACATACTGAAAGTATTGTTTCAGAAAGTAAAGATAGTGTTGAAAAATTTCTTAACTCTGTAGATAGTGCGATTGTTATGCACAATACATCTACTCAATTTGCTGATGGTGGGGAATTTGGACTAGGAGCAGAAATAGGAATTGCTACAGGAAAGCTTCATGCCAGAGGACCTGTTGGTCTTGAAGGGTTAACAACATATAAATATATAGTCAGAGGAAGCGGTCAAATAAGGCCATAAAAATAAAATATGAAAATTGGAATTTTGGGAAGTTCTTTTAATCCACCCCATAATGGTCACCTAAAAATAAGCAAGCAAGCTATTAAAATTTTTAAACTAGATAAAGTATGGTGGATGATCACAAAGCAAAATCCGCTAAAAGATACAAATGATTATCTGCCTTTTGAAGAAAGAATAGAAAAAATAAATTCATTAATAGATACACAAAAAATCAAGGTTGTTCATTTTGAGGATAAAGTTCAATCCACTTATTTGATAGATAACATCAAATACATAAATCAGGAATTCTCTAATGACAGTTTTATTTTTTTAATGGGAAGTGACTCATTTTGTGAAATGAATAAGTGGAAAAATTATGATGAAATAATGCATAAGATACCAATAGTTATTTTTAATCGACAAAGCTCAGAAACCGAAGTCTTCAAATTAGAGATTGCCAAAAGATATGAAAAATTTAGATTAAATATGGATACAAAAGAAAATATTTATAAAAAAATTCCTTCTTGGATTTTTATAGATGACTTTAGCGAAAACGTTTCATCCTCACAATTAAGATCAAATTAATATATAATGAATCTTTTAAAAAATATCATAAATGATCTCGAAGAAAATAAGGCCATCGATATCATTTCAATTGATGTAACAAAAAAAACACCGGTAACAGACCATCTTGTATTTGCAAGCGGAACATCAAATAGACATATTAATTCAATGTCAGAATCTATTTATACTAAGCTTAAAAAGCTAGATATAAAAGATTCTAGGATGGAAGGTCACAATAGTGGGTGGGTAATAATTGACAGTGGAGATGTCATAGTCCATTTGTTTAAAAAAGAATCAAGAAAATTTTATAATCTTGAAAAAATGTGGTCTGCAGAAATAGAATAATCAAAAAGTGATTATAGAATTATTATACCAAGATAAATTTAAGTTTAATTTTGAGAAGGATCTTTTTAATAAATACAATGAAAGATTAGAAAAGATTTCTAAACAATCTATTATTCATTTTCTCCAAAAAAGAGTTTCTGAGAAAAAGATGTTTGAAAAGATTAATAAGAAGAACAGCAATGATTTCATAGTTATTTTAGAGGAAACGGGAAAGAATATAAGCACTAATCAATTTAAGGATCTTATTTTTAACTCTTCGGCAAAAAAGATTGTTTTCTTAATTGGGGGAACAAGCGGATTCAACAAAACTTTTATAGAAAAAGCAGATTTAGTAATCTCTCTTAGTAAAATGACTTTAACACATTCTTTTGCAGCAATAATCTTATTAGAACAGATATATAGATCTGCTACTATAAAATTAGGACACCCATATCATAGAAAGTAAATTTAAAAATTAAAAACTATAATATAGTATTTGATCTATATATTTTTAATTATTAGTTATATATTTAATAAAAATTGTAAAAAATATGATAAAAAAAATTTCTCTTATATTTATGTTAATTTTACTTCCTACCCAGGCATGGTCTTTCTCTTGTCCATCTCTAATGGCAAAAATTGATAAAGCTATTACAAGCTCAGAAATTGACCCTGAAAGATTGGAAGTAATAAATTTCCTTAGAGACAAAGGAGAGGCATTTCATTCTTCAGGAGACCATAAAGCAAGTGAAGTAACTTTAAATGCTGCTGTAGATCTCTTATAGATATCTCTCTTATTTAGAAATATGATCCAATGTCTGATCAAGAGATGATTTAAGTTTCTCAACTAATTCATCAACATTATCATTTGAGAAAGTAAGAGGAGGACAGAATATCATTCCATCTCTGACAGCTCTCATTATAATACCATTTTCAATACAATAATCTCGACAAATTGTTCCAACTGTTCCTGTGTCTTCAAACATAATCTTCTTTTCTTTATCTTTTACTAGTTCAACACACCCTATAAAGCTTTTCATTCTCACCTCGCCAACTAACGGATGGTCTGAAATTTCATTCATTCTTTTTTGTAAATATATTGAAGTATCTCTTGATTGTTCAATTAAATTCTCTTCCTTGATAATCTTTATATTTTCTATTGCAACAGCGCAAGCTACAGGGTGACCTGAATAAGTATAACCATGATAAAACTCTCCACCTTCATTAATAATTACATCCGAAACTCGTTTCCCAACCATAATTCCTGATAAAGGTACATAACCTGAGGTTATTCCTTTAGCCATAGTAATAATGTCAGGTTGAATATTATATGTGTCACTTCCAAACCAATTGCCCGTTCTTCCAAATCCACAAATAACTTCATCTATAACCAAAAGTAAATCGTATTTTTTACAAATCTCCTGAACACGTGACCAATAGTTATCTGGAGGAATAATCACTCCACCCGCACCTTGTATTGGCTCTCCAATAAAAGCTGCTACATTTTCAGGTCCCAATTCTATAATTTTTTCTTCTATTTTGTTAGCAGTATAAATTCCAAATTCTTCATCTGACATTCCGTCTGCATATTTATATGAATAAGGTGGCATAACATGGGCGAATCCCGGTAAAGGCAAATCACCTTGTCCATGCATTGCAGCCATTCCTCCTAAACTTACGGATGCCATTGTACTTCCATGATATGCATATTCACGACTAACAAAAGTTTTTTTAGTTGGGCAACCTTTAAGATCCCAATATCTTCGAACCATTCTAACCACAGTGTCATTGGCTTCAGAACCACTTGAAGAAAAGAAAGCATGATTTAAATCTTTTGGGGTTAATTCCGCCAATTGACGAGATAACTCTATGGCTGGAACTGTAGCTGTTTTAAAAAAGGTATTATAGTAAGGCAATTCTTGCATTTGCTTGTATGCGACCTCTGCTAAATTTTTTCTTCCATACCCTACGTTCACACACCAAAGTCCTGCCATGGCATCTAAGAATTGCTTATTATCGCTGTTGGTTAAATAAACGCCATCAGCTTTTGTAATAATGTTACTTCCTTCTTTTGCAAGTTCCTTATAATCCGTAAATGGATGCATGTGATGTGCAGTATCAATCTGTTGCCATTGTTCTGTTGTTCTGTTCAAATATGCCATAATTATTTAAATGCCTGTATTCCTGTAAGATTACGCCCCATAATTAATGTATGAATATCATGAGTACCTTCATATGTTTTTACTGTTTCAAGATTCAACATATGCCTTATAACATGATACTCATCTGATATCCCATTTCCACCTAAAATATCTCTCGCGTTTCTAGCAATTTCAAGACATTTTGATGCATTGTTTCTTTTAATAAGACTAACCATATTTGCATCAGCTTCATTCTTATCCATTAGTCTACCAACTCTTAATACAGCTTGAAGACCTAATGCAATTTCAGTTTGCATATCTACAAGTTTGTTTTGAACGAGTTGTGTGGCTGCAATTGGTTTGCCAAACACAATTCTATCAAGAGCATACTGACGAGAAGTTGAAAAACAAAACTCGGCTGCACCAAGAACTCCCCATGAGATTCCATAACGCGCACTATTTAAACATTCGAAAGGCCCTCTAAGACCTGTTACGTTTGGCAGTAAGCTGTCCTCAGAACAAAATACATCTTCTAAAACTACCTGACCAGTAGACGTAGAACGTAAAGACATCTTTCCTTCAATTTTTGGAGTAGATAATCCCTTCGTTCCTCGTTCAACAATAAATCCCCTAATTACATCATCATCATCTTTAGCCCATACAATAATAACGTCTGCAAATGGTGAGTTGCTAATCCATGTTTTTGTACCATTAATTATATAACCATCTTTTACTTTTTTAAATTTTGTTTTCATTGATCCAGGATCACTACCTGCATCTGGTTCAGTTAAGCCAAAGCTCCCAACAATTTCGCCTTTTGCTAATTTTGGAAGATATTTTTGTTTTTGTTCCTCAGAACCAAATTTATAAATTGGAAGCATCACTAAACTGCTTTGCACTGACATAATCGATCGATATCCACTATCAACTCTTTCAATTTCACGTGCAATCAATCCATAAGAAACATAGTTTGCACCAGCACAATCATATCCTTGAATAAAGGAACCAAGAATTCCCAATTCTCCCATTTCGTTGAGTACCTCTCTACTAAAGTTTTCATCTCGATTATCGCTAATAATTCTTGGCATTAGCTTATCCTGACAATAAGCTTTAACAGAAGATTGAAGGATTTGTTCATCAGCAGACAACTGATTCTGACTAATCAGTATATCCTCCCAAGAACTCAAAGATTTTCTATCAGTTTTTTTATTCTCAATATTTATGACCATACAAAAATGTTATATGCTATATATATGGCTAGTAAACTAAATTTTAACAATGTACTCACCAAATAAACCACTTATAGCAGTATTTGCTGATGTTGTAGTTAAAGAAGATACCCAAAGAACATATCATGCGGCAGGAGCTAATTATATTAAAGCGGTATCAAATGCGACAAACTGTATCCCTATTATTTTACCTGCTCTTGGAGACTCACAAAATTACAAAAATGTTTTAAGAAAGTTTGATGGAGTATTGCTTACGGGAAGTTTATCAAATGTATATCCTGAATTTTATAACAAAGAGAAAATTGTTAAGCCTCTAGATATTGATCGCGATAAAACAGTTCTTCCAATGATTGATTTTATTTTCGAGCAAAAAATTCCTCTTTTAGCAATTTGTAGAGGATTTCAAGAGGTAAATGTTGCTTTAGGCGGTTCACTTCATGCTAACATACATGATGTTCCTGGAAGAATTGATCATAGAGCTCCAGAATCAAAGGATCCGGATGTTCAGTTTGCCAAACAACATGAAGTTTATCTAACTTCAAATGGAAAAATGGAAGAGCTTGCTGGAACTCCTACAATTGACGTGAATTCATTACATACTCAAGGCATTGATGACCTGGCTAGCAATTTAGAAATTGAAGGTGTAGCAAAAGATGAAACAGTTGAAGCAATCAGCCTTAAAAATTACGATGGATATTTTTTTGGTGTTCAATGGCATCCAGAATATACAGCAACAACTGATGATTTTTCAAAAAAATTGTTTGGATCTTTTAGTAATTCAGTTGAGAAGAAAGGCTTGGAAAGAACTAAATAATAAAATTACTATAAATAACAGTCCCTACTGTTAATATTGAAAGAGTAATCACAACAATCTGTCGTGAAATATCTTTCGTTGCCAAAAAATTAAAAATTAGCCCTCCTCCCCAGCACCATAAAGAATGTGATATTGCCTGAATAGTAAAGAATGTACTTGCAACTATTATAACTTCAGTCAACCAATTGATTTCTACCTGAAAATTACCAAAGGATGTAAATTGAGTATATGCAGCAATAATCATAGCCCATGCTTTAGGATTCAATGGGTGTACCAAAAGACCATTCGCTAAACTTGGAACATAATCTTGACCATTAGAATTATCTTTTTCTAATTTTAAAAAAAGAATTTTCCATGAAAGCCAGCAAATATATACAGTACCAACAATTCTAATCATATTAAGCAAAAGTTGGTTAGAATGAATTAAAGTTAAAAACCCCAAACCTAATCCTATTGTCAGAAATAACTTTCCACATGTAACACCAACAACAAAAGGAATTGATTTATAAAATCCAAATCTTGCTCCTGAACTCATTAACACTAAATTTGCTGGACCAGGTGTAACAACCATTATTGTCGCAAAAAT
>CETA01004904.1_pt1 | contig 32792 bp, 28 predicted proteins | sample 531251 | NCBI WGS metagenome assembly CETA01 (sample SAMEA2622362, study PRJEB7988) | marine metagenome | biome: marine biome (ENVO:00000447); feature: mesopelagic zone (ENVO:00000213); material: "saline water (ENVO:00002010), including plankton (ENVO:xxxxxxxx)" | depth 380 m
CGACTCTTCAGTTGCATCCCGGTCGACAACCACCGGTCGCAGGCGGTAGCCCAGCGGCTCGGGTTCGAACTGATCGAGGAGAAGGCGATGTCGATGTTGCCTGACGAGGTACAAGGCATCTGGGCCTTGGATAGGGATAGCGCAGGCTTCAGTCGTTGAGCAGCGCCTGAACTGGTCTGGCCGAACCGATTTCTCCAGGCAGCCCCTGGGGTGACACACCCTGACATCCCCTGACAGCAGCCTGGAGGCCCTTCTGGCTGTCCTGTTGGCGCCGGGACGTAACGTGGGGGTATGAGGACGGTTGCGGGGCTACTGGTTGCGGTGGTGTTGATTGCTGGGTGCAGCAGATCCGGTGATTCTGAGTTGGAAGCGCAACCCTCCACAACCGAGTCCACGACGACCACGACGTTGCCGCCAACCACGACCACTGTCCCGCCGACTACGACTGCAAGGCCGACTACGACTGCAAGACCCGGGCACTGTCAGACACCGACAACCACAAACACTCCTTCAACCACGACTACTGCGGCACGAATGCCGACGGGGACATCAGCCGCGCCTGCTTCTAGCGCAACAACGGTTTCCGATGAATCGCTAGTGCTTTCAGCGATCGATGAATTCTTGCCCGACGGGCAGGTGTGTGAAGAGCAACGTTTGTCGGCTGATTCCCCTGAAAGGGGATGGGAGGGTTGGGGCGGTGCCGGTTGGGAGACAGAGGTCGATGGCTTCGAAGAGTTGGTGGTTCAGATCACCTGCGATTTCGAATCAGAGGAGTTCTGGTTCAGCCATCAGCTGCGGATTCAGTACCCGCTTAAGACCGGGGAAGCAGCAGAGGTGATCAACTCAGAGGTTCGCTCAGTGGTGGCTCGAGGGATTCTCGAATACTTCATCGATTCACGTGAACGCTTCCCAGAATTAGGGCTCACCGTAGAAGAGCAACGTTCAGACCAGACACAACACCGTGGCTGTGGATATCCCGGTTACCTTGCCATCAGTGGCGTCGTTCCCTACTCGAACGACGGATTACACAGCGTGTACTTGTCATTTGGCCAGAACCATCCGTGTGCGAACACGACGGCTAGCCCTGTGGTGACTTTGAACTTCGACGTGTTCGGCGACGGCTATCCGGACATGTCGGGAAGTGGCTACAAATCGCGAATGCTCTTCGATCTTCCTGACTTGTTCAAGGACGGCTCGGTTTGGGAGGCCGAACTCGTAGAGGTCATCCGCCGCCGCTGGGTCGAAAGCGGTGGGGATCCCGACGAGTGGCTGGTCGAACCGCTGACTGCCGAGTTCGTAAGGTCGCTTGACTTCACCATGGGTCCTGACACCCTTGCACTGCACGCCCAGCCCTACGCCGTCTGGTTTCCGGGATGGTGCTGCGGGTCGAATTCGGATCACCTAGAGATCGACTACGAGGAGTTGGTCGAGAACCTCCATCCAGACGGCCCTTACCGGCACATCCTCAACAACTGACCCGACTCCACCAGGCAGCCACGGGGGTGACACACCCCTGACAGCAGTCGGGAGGCCCTTCTGGCTGTCCTGCTGGTCGGGGACACCCCATTGACTACCAATCTGGACAAGCCCGGCCGATGGAGCCAGAAGGTCCGGTTGGGCTTTATGGGCAGGCCCTAGGGGGCGCACCCGTAAACCCAAGCCTGCAGCTAGGCCCTTCTGGCTGTACTGCTGGTCGGAACGTACAGCGGTCCCCTTACCGGTTGTTGCTACTGCGCGGCCGTAACCAGAGAATCAATAAAGCCCTCAACGGCTTGTGGTGAGCGGAGCCGGAGGACGTTCGCGTGCACCCACGAACCGTCGCACATGCACTGCTCGTATTGTTCCCGGCGACCCTTGTAGGTCACCCAACTCCACCTGATGACGTTGCGCTCAGGATCCCAGTGGTACAGGTTTGTCCACGGTTCCTTGTTCCCGTTCCAGAGTTCTTCTCTCGTGAGCACCCGTCGAATGGTTCGACGGATCACACGGGTCATGACAGTTCTGCGTGGTAGGTCGAGCCAGACGATCGTGTTCGCTTGTTTCAGATGCATGTCGCCAGCCAAGCGTCCGTAATGGCCGCAAGTCACCCATCCTTGTTCCGCACCACTGAGTCGTGTTTCCAGATCGGAGCTGAATTCCTCAGCGGGACGCATCGTCCACCCTGGTTGATGAGCCAACTCATCCAACTCGATGTGTTCGAGTCCAAGTCGATCCGCTACTCGGCGGGCGACCGTCGTCTTCCCTGAACCGGAACATCCGACAACAGCGATATGCGAAGGCACCATTCGACGGTAACCCTCGACAGCCTGAACTGGTCTCGCCCAACCGGTTCCTCTCAAGTTCAGGTACTCTGTCCTCGTCAGTAGCGCGTTCCGACAATGTCCGATTGGCGGCGATTTCGCCATCCCTAGTCCGTGCATGATCGCGGGGAACGAAAGATGAACGAGCAGCGCATCGACATTACGTTCCTGTCCCAGGAAGATTTGTTGAGGGCAGGTTGCTTCGACATGAAGATGGTGATCGACACGGCAGAGAAAGCCATGCTCGCCTACAGAAGAAAAGAAATTCTGTTTCCGGAAAAGATCGTCCAAATATTCGCGGAAGACACGCAGGACCGAATCAACTGTCTTCCGGCCACGCTGCTGCCCGAAAAGATTTCCGGGGTGAAATGGATTTCGGTGTTTCCTGCCAACCCAACCAGATACGGCAAGCAGAACCTTTCGGCGGTTTTCATCCTCTCCGAGATCGATTCGGGCTTTCCGGTCGCCTTCATGGAAGGAACGCTGGCCTCGAACATGCGGGTTGGTGCCATGGGCGGGGTGGCGGCCAAGTATCTTTCTCGCGAAGACTCCAAAGTCATCGGCCTCATCGGTGCTGGCGAGCAGGCGAAAATGACTCTGGCCGCCATCAAGGCGGTCCGTCCGGCCATCAACGAGTGTCGGGTGTCCGCGAAAACGAGCGAGGCAGAAGAGCAATTCAGTGCCGAAATGCAGGCTCTCTATCCCGATATCGGCTTCGTTCAGACCGGCACCGACGGCCAGGCGGCGATGGATGGTGCGGACATTCTGGTGACCGCAACGAGTGCCCAGGCACCCCTGCTGAAGGCGGCCTGGATGAAGCCCGGCGCGTTCTATAACCATGTCGGCGGGTGGGAGGACGAGTATGCGGTCGCCAAGCAGTGTGAAAAGATCGTGTGCGACGACTGGGAAACGGTGAAACACCGCACCCAGACCATCAGCCGCATGTATAAGGATGGCGAACTCACCGACGACGACATCTACGCCGACCTTCCCGACATAGTTGCCGGCGACAATCCCGGCCGCGAAACCGACGATGAAAGGACCTACTTCAACGCTGTAGGCCTCGCCTACATCGACGTGGCGATCGCCCTCTCCATGTACAACAGGGCCAAGGAAGCATCAGCCGGCCAAGCTCTGACGCTCCAGGAACACATGATCTTCGAACACAAGGATCTCAAGGACTGGCTCCGGCAATAGCCCGGTGGGAGATCACCTACGAGTCTTTCCCTGCACTCGTCACCGGGGCGGACCTCAAAGGGACGGGCCTCGAATGGGCGAAAGGCGACCCGGGCACTGTCTGGTCGGAGGGTTTCGATCCGGTAGCCGCCGGGATGACCTTCATCTAGGCAGCCACCCTGAGATGGGCACGCTCATTATCCGCCAGTTCCACCTCGACCGGGCGACCGAAGAACCGGCCCGCCTGCAAATCGAACGCCTGACCTCCGCCACCAACGCGAAAAACCCCCGCCGAAGCGAGGGCAGATCGCACGGTGGGAAACCGTGTCCAGCGACGACTCCTCAGCCGTTCGCCAGTACGGGAAGGCTACCCGACGACGACTGCCAGCCAGACAGAAAGTGCCGGCTACCGGTCAGGTGGACCTGGAGTGAACCGCCAATTCGGGTCCCGTTCGAGGATCAGCCAGCCGAACTCCCCACAGGCACCACACCGACCGAGGTAGAACTTCTTCAACGACCTGGCCGTGACCCGGACGTGTCCCCTGCTGGCAGCGTCGACGGATTCGCCACACTTCCTGTGGCGGACCCTCCAGTCGGGTGCGTAGCCCTTCACCGCGCCGATACTACAACAGTCGGTCCGACAGGGACCGTCTAGACAGGGGCCTGGCCAGTCGGCGACGCCGAAGAGTTCGTCGTGGCCCACGAATCGAACTCCTCCCAGCGGGCATCCAACCACCGAACCAGCGCCGCCTTGTCGGCCACGTCAGGGACTTCCCGGCGTGACGTGCGACTCGCAGAGAAACCCAACGGGGTGGGAAAGGGAACGTTTCGCCACAGATCACGCAGTCTGTGGAAGTCCTCGACCCCGACATGGTTCAGGAACAACAGGTCCGCAGACCGGTCGGCCTCGAGAACGGACAGCAGACCGGCCGTCCGAATCGGGAGAACATGTGTGAGGCGACGGGCCGAGGCCTTCCGCTCCGGAGCGGTTCGGCCAAGGACCTCGATTGCCCGATCCCGCCTGGACCTCGAGAAGTTGGTTCCCTCGGGGAAGATGACGAGTGCCTCGTCGTTGGCGAGACCAGTTGCCAACCTCGCGATGTTCTCCAACTCCTCACGGTTGTCGAATGAGCCCCGGTCCACGAAGTAGTTGGGAATGCGGTGGCCGACGATGTCGAGGCATGGATCCCAGAGAAGTTCTCGTGCGATGACAAAACGTGGCCTGAGTCCCGATTCGGTGAGAATTGTCACCACCAGCAGGGATGCGGCAGGGCGCCCATGTCGGGCCAGGACGATGAGCGGCCCTCCAGGATCCAGGTTCGACCGGCCCTCGAGGAAGTGCCTCATCCCCAGGAGAGTGCGCGCGCCTCGAACCAGGTTGGTCGCCCACCAACACAGGAGTCGGCTGTGGGCCTGCAGCGAGGCCTTTCCCCCCAACTGGCCTGATGGCGCGTACCTGAGCCACAGGAGGCCCGCCCGCACGATCCCTACTGACTCGACTGCGAACAACCAGACCGCGTAGAGAGAAACCCTCACCGTCGATCCCCTCCGGCGAAAGACCAGGTCGGTCAACCCACCCACCAGCAGAACGGGTGCGAGGAGGACGAGGAGACACGGCAGTCCCAGCAGAATTCCCGGAACGGTGAGGCCCCGACGTCGAAACCGCACGCCGATGGTCGATTCGCGCAACGACGAAGTCCCCTGCTTTGACACTTGCAAATCCCTTGTTTCGTGAGTCTGCGCCGCACGACCTGTTCGGTCTTCGTGGGGTGCAGCGGCCATGGCAACACCGCGAAACCCCAGGGGTGCCTCCAATTGTGCCACCTCGGGGTTGTTTCAATGAGAAGATCGCGGTCGATGGGACGGACGCCGCCGATGCCGCTGGTCGACCTAGCCGGTGCTTTCGAGCCCGGCCCCCGCCGTGAGGACGTAGTAGATGCGGTCCGTCAGGCTTGCCGGGACATGGGGTTCCTGGTGGTCACCGGCCACGGTGTGCCCGATGAGGCCATCAGTGGGATAGAGGCCGTTTCACGTGAGTTCTTCTCACTCCGTCATGAGGAGAAGGCGCTCTGTGTGGGAGGCCCCGGGGTCTTTCGGGGGTACACGCCAGCCGAGACAACCGCGCTGGCATTGTCACATGACGCCGTGACTCCACCGGACCTGTGCGAGGCATTCTCGATCAATCGCTTTGACGACCCCGAGGTCGCCTTGCAATCTGGTCTGCGCGAGGGGCGTGAGGCCTTCTTCGCCCCGAACATCTGGCCGCAACGCCCTGAAGGATTCAAACACGCGTTCGAGACCTATTACGCGGTCATGGAAGACCTAGCGAATCGCCTCATGGGACTGATGGCACTGGCCCTCGGGCTCGACGAGCACTGGTTTGACGACAAGATCCGCGACCACATCACCAATCTGACAGTCAACTACTACCCCGGACTCGAGCGGCCTGCCGCCCGGAGTCAGTTTCGGCGAGGTGAACACACTGACTGGGGCAGCCTCTCCATCCTCTATCACGACGGCGAACCTGGATTGCAGATCAAGTCACCCGATGGCGAATGGGCAGATGTCCCAATCGTCGCAGACGCGTTCGTCGTCAACCTGGGTGACCTCATGGCGTTCTGGACCAACGATCGATGGAAGTCCACCTACCACCGCGTGGTTGTGCCCGAAGATCACTCCACCGACCGCCTCTCGATCGCCTTCTTTCACCAACCCGCATACGACACCCTCGTCGAATGCATTCCCACCTGCACATCGTCGGACGACCCACCGCGTTATGCGCCAACGACTTCCGGGGAATGGATCCTGTCAATGCTGGAGAAGACCACCTACTGAACCGACCCGTCGGCGTGAGTTGTTGAACAGTCCGGCTGTGCTGCTGGTCGGGACTTGGCGAGAGGGTCGTGGAAGCCAACGGCTACACGACCAAACCGGGCGCTACCTTCCAGATGCCGACCCCAGGGAGCCGATCTCCAGGCGATGTCCACGCCGGTCGCTGAAGGTACCTGTCGGGATTCGGGACCAAGTTCCCTCGTCGGCAGCCGAGATGTTCGAAACAATGGGCGTAGTCGGCAAGTGAACGGCTTGGCGGGTGAACGACGGGAGGAGGACGCGATGAACGTCATCGAGGCAACGGCGACCCTCGGGGAGATCGTGGACCACCACCCGTCACTGGCCCGCGAACTCGAACGTCGGAAACTGGACTACTGCTGCGGTGGTGGACGGACCCTCGCAGAGGCGTGCAGGGAGCGGGGCCTGGACGCGGGCACGGTCGCCGATGAGTTGGCCGGACTGGCTCCCGAGGAGCCACCCGGCGAATGGACGGGACTGGATCCGGTAGGTCTCGTCGACCACCTCGAGGCGACCCACCACCGGTTCTTGAAGGAGGAGTTGCCCCGCCTCACCGCCCTCACCGAGGGGATCCGGGACGTCCATGGGGCGAACCACCCTGAGCTCACCGAGGTGTCGGCGGTGTTCCGGAGGCTTCGGGCTGAGTTGGAACCCCACCTGATGAAGGAGGAGCGGGTCCTGTTCCCGATGGTCCGACAATTGGTGGCAGCAGAGTTCCGCCCGGCGTTCCATTGTGGGTCCATTGCAAACCCCATTTCGGTCATGCTGGCCGAGCACGATCATGCGGGGAACCTCCTGGATCTCCTGGTCGGTCTCACCGGTGGTTTCGAGACGCCGGCGGACGGATGCGCCTCTTACCGGGCCTGCTATGACGGTCTCGCCGACCTGGACGCGGACACCAGAATGCACATCCACAAGGAGAACAACGCCCTCTTCCCCGCCGTGGTGGCCCTAGAGGATCGGCTCGCGGTCCCAACCGACTGACCTGAGAACGTGGCCATAGACGGTTCCCGAGCCGCCCCTCCGACCGATCCGCCTGACTTCGGGACCCGTGAGTTTCCCGCGGCCCTGGTGAATGTCACCAACCGGTGCAACCTGAAGTGCACGCACTGTTTCGTCTACCGCGATGCCAACCCCAACGCTTCGGTTGACAAGATGAACGACGCCACGATGCTCCATCAGCTGGAGGTACTGCGGGACCGCCACGGGATCAAGAGCATGCTCTTCATGGGGGGAGAGCCGATGGTGCGCCACAGGTTGGTATTGGCTGCCATGAGCCTCTTCGAGGACCCCTCCATTGTGACCAACGGAACCTACGGGATCCCTTCCGTTCCGGGGTGCCTGGTCACCGTTTCCCTTGACGGTCCACCAGAAGAAAATGACGCGATCCGTGGGCAGGGAGTCTTCGACCGGGTCGAGCAGGCAATCAGGGGACGTGACCGCGGCGATGGCACCATCGTGATGCTCCAGATGGCCATCACCAAGGAGAACTCACCGGGCATCGAACGGTTCGTCGACGTGGTGGCCGACTGGCCCGTGGACGGTGTCGCCTTCACCTTCTACGTTCCCCGGAAGGGGGAACGTAGCGACCTGGCCTGGGACACCAATCAGGAGCGGGATGAGGTTGTCGAGCGTGTCATGGCCCTCAAGGAGGCCTACCCCGATCTCGTGAGGGCGAACGTCGCCACCCTCAGGTTGATGAAGTCCGACCAGTGTGGTGACCACATCGACGATCGGTGCGCCCTCAAGGCGATGCTGCCGCTCTACGTCGGCGACGGCGGAGTGTTCGAGAGGACCTTCTGCTGCTACGGCAACGACGTGGACTGCAACCGGTGTGGTGCCTACGCCGTGTTCAACGCTGCGCGTCATCGCCGGCAGGGCTCCACGCCAGGTCCGACCACACCCCTGCGCGACTGAGGCGGGGGCGGCCGCAGTCCGCTACGGGTTCGAGGAACATGGAGAGGAACGACTCTTCAGTTGCATCGTGGTCGGTGCCCACCGGTCGCAGGCGGTGGCCCGGCGGCCCGGGTTCGAACTGATCGAGGAGGAGGCGATGTCGATGTCGCCTGCCGAGGTGCATTGCATCCGGGCCTTGGACCGGGATACCGCAGGGTCCAGCCGATGAGCAGCAGTTGAACAGGTCGGTCGAACCGGTTCCAGCAGGCCGTGTACGGGCCGCGAGATATCACGAAACAGCCCGAAACGATGCGAACCAGCGATCAACCAGAACAGAGGGCCGGGCAGCACTTCCTGACCGGACCCACCGGGGAGCTGTGCATTCTCTCGACGCAGGGATACTCGCCGAGGCGAATCATTCGGATCTGACAATCTTCGATAGAGCCTCGTCGCAGTGGTATTCCGACCCCCTGCCGACAGCCAGAACCTCTTCTATCTCGCTGCTGGCGGTGACCCAGGTGGTCCGGTCGTCGTCGGCGGCCGTGGCGAACACCACGCCCAGCAGGAAACCGTCGTCGTCGAAGAGTCCAGCGCCACTGTCGCCCCTGCCAGTGGCCGCTTCGACCTCATAGCCATCCCGCTGATACCTGTCCTGGCCTCCGACCTCTTCTATGGCGATCGGGACCGACCGCCGAATGTCGGCCTCCACGGTCCCTGACCGGGCACCACCCACGATTAGGGCCCTGCCAGCGACCCGGCTGTCGGCCATGACCACCGGGGAGACGTCCAGGCCGGGGACCGAGACCAGCGCCAGGTCCCGCCGGGTGTCAAGGGCCACTATGGCCCCGACGTGCTCCACGGCATCCAAGGTGGTGGCATGAACCGTAGAGGCGCCGATCACCACGTGGGCGACGGTCACCACGAGGTCGCCACCCACCGCCACCCCCGATCCCTTGGTCTTCGAGACGTACCCACAACCGGTAGTCCGGATATGCACGCTGCGCTCATCCGGGGAGGCGTCCTCGTCCTGTCGGCCACCACACCCCAGGATGACCATGGCGGTCACACAGAGGGCCAGGACAACCGCACCGTCTACCTGCCGCAGGTACCGACCCCACCGGGTCAGGATCACGGCGACAGTGCCCTTCCCTTCCAGGTCCGGGTCCTCGATCCCGGCAGGATCCATCAGACCGTTTGTCCGGCCAACGGCCAGAGGGTCAAGGATGTTGGAAACGAGGAGGTTGTTCACGATCAGGTCGGTCTGTCCGCTACGGGCACAGCCACCGTGGTCATCAATGCGGGAACCGAGGTTCCCAGGACCACGGCGCCGATCACCACCGGTGACATCGACAGTACTCGGGCCGACCGGACCGGGGCGGGCATGAAGTGGTTGGTGGCAACGACGAGAACGACCGTCCCACCAAGGCAGGCAACCAGGTCGGGTATCACCTACCGATTCTCCCTGATAGGTCCTGATAGGGGAGTGTCCGCGCCGGTGGTCCTCTCGCGTCCACTGTTACCGTGGCCGGTGATGCGTAGACGCTTCCTCATCCGATCGGTGGAGAGACTGCTCCGTCGCGACGAGAGCCTGGTGGGTGTCGTGTTCATGTGGAGCCGGCACCGGTGGATGGTGCCATTCGCCGGTTGCGCCTTCGTCGGCCTGGTGGCCGTGGCGGGGGCCTCGGAAATCGCCGACTGGTCGGTGCGCCTGGGACTGGGGGCGGTGGGAGCGACGGTGGCGGCCGTGGCGACTACCGAATACCGGGTACTGGCCCTCACGACACGATCCCTGGTGCTGTGCCGGGGCGGACGATTCCGCCAGGTGGCCACCGGCGTCATCGAACGACTACCTGACGATGTGGCGATAACGAGGGTGGGTACCACTCTCGTTACCTCCGAATGGATGGTCGGAGACCTCCGCTACACGGTGCCCCGGAACTTCGGCCCGGTCATGGAAGCCGTCGCCCACCGCTGAACCGTCTGCCAGCAAGCGGGGTGGGACCCAGGCGACGTTGCCCAAAACGCCCGCTGCCGCCCGACGGGTGAACCCGTCGGGCGGCAGCCGGCTGAAATTCTGGTTGCCGGAGGGGCTTCCTATCAGATACCCGTCTGCTGCATGAGGTAGGACTTCTCAGCCAGACCGTGCCACTCGACGATCCCGTCCCGGTACTCGCGCCACGGGGCGAGGATCGCAGCGAACCGTGCGTCCTCACCAGCGATGCGATCGAGTTCGTCCTCGGTCCCCTGCTTGAAGGCCGACATGAGTTCCGGCGAGAACTCGAGAATCGTCGCGAACTCCTTGATCTTCGCGAGGTCCCGCTGGTTCAGCGTGTCGTAGGTGGCCAGGCAGTGCATGTTGGCGTATGCAGATGCAGTCTCGATGGCTGCCTGATACTCCTCGGGCAACGAGTTCCAGTTGTCGAGATGGATCTCGACTTCCAGCGCCGTACCCGGCTCCCACCACCCTGGGTGGTAGTAGAACAACTCGGTACCGAGCTCGTCGAGGCCCAGGATGAGGTCGTCGGTCGGGCCGACGAACTCAGCTGCATCGATGGCGCCTGTCTCGATAGCGGTGAGGATCTCCCCGCCGGGAATCGAGATCTGCTCGCCACCCAGGTTGTTGAGCACCGCGCCGCCGATGCCGGGAATGCGCATCGTCAGGCCCTGGAGGTCGTCAACCGTGTTGATCTCCTTGGAGAACCAACCGCCCATCTGGCAGCCGGTGGCTCCTGCGGGGAAGAAAATCATGTTGTGCTCTTCCGCGTAGAACTCCTGGAGTATCTCGAGGCCCCCACCCTGATAGAGCCAGGCGTTCTGCTGGCGCTGGTTCAGGCCGAAGGGCACTGCGGTGCCGAACTGCTGGATCGGGCTGATTCCCACGTAGTAGTAGGACGCTGTGTGGCCCATCTCCATGCCCTTGTCACGCACCGTGGGCAACACCTGACCACCGGCGACGATCTCACCGGCCGGTCGGGGGTTGATGGTGAACTTGCCACCGGTGAGACGCGATACCGCATCGCAGAAGATCTGAGCCGAACCGAACAACGTCACCAGGGCCGTGGGCCAACTGGTGCCCATTTCCCATTCGATGTCGGGTAGGTCTGAACTCAGCTCAACCGCAGTGGTAGTCGTCTCCGCAGCCGCAGCCGTGGTAGTCGTAGCCGCAGCCGTGGTAGTCGTAGCCGCAGCCGTGGTGGTCGTAGCCCCAGCCGTGGTAGTCGGAGCCGCCGTGGTGGCCGGAGCCGCCGTGGTGGTAGGCCCAGCGGCATCGCTGCCACAGGCGGCGAGGATCGCGCTGCCGGCGGCAAAGCCGCCGACCGCTATACCCGAATGGGCCAGGAACTTTCGGCGGTCGAAAAGACTCTCGATGCCGTTGACCTCTTGGTCGACTTCTTGCTCGTCACTCATTGGCGAACTCCCCCTCTATGAGTAGTCCAGGTAGGTTTCTAATTCTGCTATCGCCCTCGAAAGGCCCGATACGCAGTGCCACAGATTGTGACACAGATATTGTGACACATAATTCCCGGGAATGCAAGTGGCGCTTCATCGTGCGCCACCGGAGCGTCAGGCGCCGCTAAAGAACCTGTAGGAGAACTCGGTGATACCGGGGAATGCCGCGAAGATCACGATGGCGACGCTCTGGATGATCATGAAGGGGATTGCCCCCTTGTGAATGTCGCCCGTGCTGACCTCGGGAGGCTTGACGCTTTGCAGGTAGAAGAGTGAGAACCCGACCGGTGGGGAGATGAACGCCATGTTCAGGTTCACCGCCATGAGCACGGCAAACCAGATCTTTTCCACCGACGAGAAGCCCAGGGCCTCCATGGCCGGCACAAAGATCGGTACCACGATGAAGGTGATCTCGAGGAATTCGAGGTTGATGCCCAAGATGAACACGGCGACCATCGCTACAGCCACGAACCCGTACTTGCCTCCACCGACTCCCGTCAACCACTCGGAGGTCTGGTCCGAACCGCCGAGCTGGAAGAACATGTGGCTGAAGAAGGTCGATGAGAACAACAGGGTCATCACCAGCACCACGATGTTCAAAGTCGAGGTTCCGCACTGCTTGAGCGCCTTTGGCGTCAGCTGCCACTCGGCGGAGGCATGGGCTGCCCCGTCCTTTACCAGGAGCTTGTCGACATACCAGTTCAGGACGGCCAGCATCAGCGCCCCCAGGACGCCAACGGAACCTGACTCCGATGGGGTTGCGATCCCCTGGAAGATCGAGAACAAGACACCGATGATCAACACCAGTGTCGGCACGATCGACACCAGCACCTCGGTGGTCAACATGCCGCCGACCATCATGAGGCCCAGCAACAGCACAAAGACCGCAGGGACGGCGATGAACGCCAACTTGGGACTCGCCATCAGCATTACCAGGCCGATCATCAGTGCCATCGGCAGGGAGATCTTCGCGGCGGTCAACGTGCTGACCTTGCCCACGAGGGTGCGTTGGTCCTTCGGCATGGCGGGCCCGAGGTGGGGTCGCAGATAGGAGATGCCCAACGCATAACTGATGTAGAGGCCACTCAGGATCAGCCCGGGTATCAGGGCCCCGGCGAACAGTCCGAGGATGCCCACCCCCAACTGTTGTGCCAGCAGGATCAGGACCAAACTGGGTGGAAGCATCTGGGCCAGGGTCCCCGAGGCGATGATCACTCCGGTGGACAACTTGTTGTCGTAACCCAACTTGACCATGGCAGGCAGCGAGAGCAGGCCCATCACGATGACCGTGGCAGCAACCACTCCGGTTGCCGCGGCCAGCAGGGTTCCCACCACCACCACCGCGGCCGCCACACCGCCCCGGAGCGGACCCATGAGCATCCCGATGGCGTTCAGCAGTCGCTCGGCGAGGCCTGAGCGTTCGAGGATGGCACCCATGAGAACGAACAGCGGTACCGCCAGAAGTGTCTGGTCCTCGAGGGAGTTCTGCCATCGGCCGGGCAGCACGTTCAGCGTGTTCGGATCGAAGGTGCCGGTGAGGTCACCGATGAATGAAAAGGCGAGGGCGGTCGAAACGAACGAGAACGCGACGTTGTAGCCAGTGAGGATCAGCACCATGAAGACGGCGAACATCACCATCGAGAGGAAAACGCTCAACTCCATCGGCTGGACTCCCTACTCAATTCGCTGGAACTCGTCATGTTCGTGAAGGTCGGCCAGATCCTCACGGCCGATGATCACGAACCCGGTCTTGATGATCTCGGCCAGGACCTGGAGTCCGAAGAGCACGAAGCCGACAAAGGTCAAGGCCTTGATGGGTCCTATCGGCAGCGACCCGGCATCCCACGCCTTCTCCCAGGTGTTCCAGACACGCCAACCATCGGGCCAGACCCCGGTGTGCTTCATGCCGAGGCCCTTCCGGCCGTAGTCCCAGAGGATCCGGATGGCAACGATGATGAAGGGCATGAAGAAGAACACGTGCATGACGAAGTCCAGCCATGCCTTGGTTCGGTTTGAGAACTCCGCCCACCAGAAGTCGATGCGAGGGTTGACTCCTTCACGCACCCCGTAGTTCAAGCCCAAGAGGAACATCAAGGAGAAGGTCATCCAGCCGACACTCCTCATTTCTCCGATGATGATGTCCGCTTCGATGTAGCGACCGACGTAGCGGGTCACCACGTTGAACAATGACACCAAGAAGACCGCCCATCCCAGGTACTTGGCGAACTCGCCGGTGGCCGAGGTGATCTTCTCAAGCCCCACACGGAACGCATGCATGGCCGTCGGTCGGACGCTGAGGACAACAATGGCCAGAAGGCCCAGCCAGTGCCACCAAGCCAGATTGCCGATCAGGTAGTCCGTGCCGACCACCGTGGCGACCACCGAAGCCACCAACAGAGCGCAGATGACAACGCCCAGCGGATGGATCCGATACCACACCGTTTGGTTCCGGCCGGTCAACTGGGGTTCGACCCGACCTCCGGAAGGGGTATCGGCCGCTATGGCAGCCACATCAGAGTCGAGTTCGTCGACAGGGCTGCCAACCTCACTTTCAGACATCACCAACCCCCTTCCGACTCTCCTGGCCAAGGATCAAGAAACCGTCACGCTCTGGTCCAACAAGTGACAAGTTGTATCACAAATACAAGATCAATGTAAACGCTCAAGGTACTCCGGCCCCAGGGCCTCTAGCGAATCGCACCCGATCAGGGCCAGGGTGCGCTCCACTCCCTCAGCCAGGTGCTCGAGAACGAAGTCGACCCCCTGCTCGCCGGCCGCCCCCAAGCCGTAGAGGTAGGGCCGCCCGATCATGCAGGCCCTGGCGCCCAGAGCCACCGCCTTGACCACGTCGGAGCCCCGTCGTATCCCGCCGTCGAGGATGATCTCGGTACCGCCCTCCAGCGCGTCGGCCACTGACGGCAACAGGTCGATGGGGGCCGGCGCGTCGTCAAGCTGGCGGCCTCCGTGATTCGAGAGAATGACGGCGTCCACGCCCCGGTCAGCGGCGATCTTGGCATCGACCACCGTCTGGATTCCCTTGATGGTCAACTTTCCGGGCCATTGTTCCCGGAACCGGTCGATGTCCTCCCAGGACAACCCGGGGTCCATCTGGTCGGCGACGTACTCGGCCAGCGAGATCGGATCCGACCCATCTCCTACGCTCTTGCCGGTCACGTTGGCAAACATGATCGGCTCGGCCCTCATGAAGTCCCAGGACCAACTGGGATTGAGCATCCCATCGATGATCGTGCCGGGGCCGATCCGAGGGGGCAGGGTGAACCCCCTTCGAACGTCGCGTTCACGTCTTCCGAACATCGCCGTGTCGACGGTGATGACAGCCGTGGAGTAACCGACAGCAGCGGCCCGATCGAGCATCTCATTGACCAGGCCACGGTCCTTCCAGACGTAGACCTGGAACCACTTGTCGCCGTCGCTGGCCTCGGCGACCTCTTCGATCGACCGCGTCCCCAGGGTGGACAGGGCGTAGGGCAGCCCAGCCCGTTCCGCCGAGCGGGCCACCGCCAGTTCACCCTGGGAGTGGGCAATCCGCGTGAACCCGGTGGGGGCCAACACCAGGGGGACTGGCAGGTGCTCGCCCATCAGGGTGGTCGACGTGTCGATCTGGGCATTGCCCCGCAACACCCTGGGAACAAAACGGATCGTTGCGAACCCGGCCTCGTTGCGGGCATAGGTGCGCTCGTCCTCGGCTGCCCCGTCGATATAGTCGAACACCCCCGAGGGCAGGCGGCGTCGAGCCACGCGCCTGAGGTCCCCGATGTTGCCTACACGCGACAAGCGTCGCTTGGCAGAGTCGAATTCGAACTTCCTGAACCGCACGACCGAACGGAGGGATTTGAACATGCGGTCCATTGTGCCACCATGTCAATCGTGACACAATATTGGCAGCCCATGAATGTCTATTCATCGGAGACCAGCCTTGCGTAAAGATAGTGCTGCCCAGCGGGTCGGGAGCATCCTTCGCGACGACCTGCTCGATGGCAACATCCCCCCGGGAACCTGGTTTCGGGAGGAACAGATCGCCGAACGCTTCGAGGTCGGGCGCTACACGGTCCGTTCTGCCATCGAATGGCTGGTCGGAACCGGCCTGCTGGTTCACGAGCGCAACCGCGGCGCCTACGTGTCCCCGATCTCCCCCGAGCGGGTCGAACGCCTCTTCGAGTTCCGACAGATCATCGAAGTGGGAGCTCTCCGGATCGCCCTCGAAGCCGGGGCCGACCTCTCCGAGGTCGTCGCCGCCGCCAAGCCGATGGAGACCTTCGACGAAAGCACCCCCTGGCACACCGTCATCGAGGTCCACAACGACATCCACCGGGCCATCGTTGCCGCATCGGGAAACCCCCGGCTCCTCGACGCCTACGACCGCTACCGGGACGACCTCCAGTTCATGCTGGCCTATCTGGGCCGTGCCCACACTGTGAGCACCTTCGCGAACAACCACCTGGAACTGGCTGAACGAATTCGCAAGGGTGCCCCCGAGGCCCTCGAATCACTCGAGTACGACCTGTCCGAGTTCGGGGTGCCACCCCTGCTCGGAGCCCTAGCCGAACTCGATACTGCCAAGGCGGGCAACGACTCGAGGCTGTCAAGGTGACCAACGGGTGGAGTTGGTCAGAGTGGAGGGGGAGTTCTCCTTTTCTCGGCGTATGTCGCCCGAATCGAAGGTGGGGTGGTCCTTGCCGGGGTTTCCTCCCGCAAGCCCTTCCCGGCGAGCCTACGGGTCGGGTCCCAGAGTGGCTGTCGCGGTCACAGGGCCAGCAACCGGAGGAAGTCAGCGACCCTGGTTGACACCCAGGAATTCGAAGAGCCCCGTTGCCGGCGAACTCGAGGTGGGCACCTGGGAGATGGCCGGTCATGGAGTGTCCGTTCGGCAGACGACTCCTCGACACAGACCGGGTCTCTTCCAGGAGACGGTCTTGACGGGTTCGGTCCGAGACGGCACAGCGACCTAGCGTGGGTGGGGAAAGCCAAAGTCGAGGAAACCAACAGACGATGAACCCCGCCAACGAACCCTTTGATCCCGATGCGATGCGGGAGCGCTACCGGGTCGAGCGTGACAAACGCCTCCGTGTCGATGGCAACGACCAGTACGTCGAAGTTGTCGGCGCGTTCGAGCGCTACACCGACGATCCATACATCGAGTCCGGCATCGACCGTCCACCCCTGGACGAAGAGGTCGACGTGGTCGTCATCGGGGGTGGTTTCGGGGGCCTGCAGATGGGGGCTCGTCTCCGCGAGGCCGGAGTGGAGAACCTGCGGATCATCGAGAAGGGTGGCGACTTCGGTGGCACCTGGTACTGGAACCGGTACCCGGGGGCCCAGTGTGACATCGAGTCATACGTCTACCTGCCACTCCTCGAAGAGGTCGGCTACATACCTCGAGAGAAGTACTCCTATGCCAGGGAGATACTCGACTACAGCCAGCAGATCGGCCGCCACTACCGCCTCTACGACGGTGCGCTCTTCCAGACGGAAGTCACCGACATGTTCTGGGATGACCACCAGTCGCGTTGGATCGTCGAAACCGGCAGGGGAGATTCACTCCGGGCTCGATTCGTGGCGATGGCCAACGGCCCCCTGAATCGCCCGAAGCTCCCAGGGATTGCCGGGATCGGTGAGTTCAAGGGCCATTCGTTCCATACAAGCCGCTGGGACTATGGATATACGGGTGGAGGGCCGGATGGGAACCTCGACCGACTCGGAGACAAGCGGGTGGCGATCATCGGCACCGGGGCCAGCGCGATCCAGTGCGTTCCGTTCCTAGGGGAGGCAGCAGAGCGGCTCTACGTGTTCCAGCGCACACCCTCGTCGGTGGATGTTCGCGGTAACCGGCTCACGGACCCGATGTGGGCTGCCGGCCTGGAGCCAGGCTGGCAGAAGCGCCGCATGGAGAACTTCAACGGACTTGTCTCAGGCGTCCCCCAAAGTGAGGACCTCGTGAACGACGGTTGGACCGACCTCATCGGCAAGATGATCCGACGATTCCGAAAGGCCAGGGCTGAGGAGGGCGTCGATATCTCCGAGGTGATGGAGATGGCCAACTTCGACAAGATGAACGAAATCCGGTCCCGGGTTGAGGACCTTGTCGACGACCCGGAAGTCGCCGAGAAGCTCAAGCCCTACTACAGGATGTTCTGCAAGCGGCCGACGTTCAACGACGAGTACCTCCCGACGTTCAACCGGCCAAATGTCGAACTCGTCGACACTGACGGGAGGGGTGTCGAACGCATCACGGAAAGCGGCGTCGTCGTAGCGGGCGTCGAATACGAAGTCGACTGCATCGTCTTTGCCACGGGCTTCGAGGTGGGTACCGCATATGCCAGGCGGGCCGGGTATGAGGTCGTCGGCCGCAGGGGACAGACCCTCTCCGAGAAGTGGGCTGAAGGGATGGCCACCCTCCATGGCATGCAGAGCCGGGGCTTTCCGAACTGCTTCTTCCTGCACATCAGCCAGGCCGCATTCACCGCCAACTTTCCCCATCTTCTCGACGAACTGACCACTCACGTGTCCCACATCGTCGGTCATGCACTGAGCCGAGGTATCAGCACGGTCGAGGTGGCACAGGACGCGGAGGACGCCTGGGTGGAGACGATCAAGGCCAAGGGCCTCCTTGCGATGGGGGCGCTCGGAGGACCTGACTGCACCCCCGGCTACTACAACAACGAGGGGAAGGCCCGTGAACCTGGCGCCATCCAGTCAGCCCCGTATGGCGGTGGTTCGATCGAGTTCTTCCGGATCCTCGAGCAGTGGCGTGGCGACGGAGAGTTTGCGGGGTTGGAGTTCACCAGCTGAGTCGGGGAAATCGACACGAAGGCCGCTTCCCGGTGCTCGAGCCCGACGACACTGCCAGTCCATGTGTGACCGTCTGGAGAACGCCTGGCCGCCACCCGGTCCTTGTCGGTAGTGGTTCAGGGTTGGCTGGCCCCGCCCGTGGGGCGCGGCGACTGAACACCAGGGGCCTGTCGGTCGGAGCCCCACGGTTCTTCCGCGGGTATCGGTCACACAGACATCCCGACACCACGACCCGGCCGTAGCGTTCTTTCGTGGCCGTCCGCTCCGACCTTCGAAACATCGCCGTCATCGCGCACGTCGACCACGGCAAGACGACGCTCGTCGATGCCCTGCTGCGCCAGTCGGGAGCCTTCTCCGCCCACGAGGAACCCACCGAGCGGGTCATGGACTCGATGGACCTCGAGCGTGAGAAGGGCATCACGATCCTCGCCAAGAACACGGCGATCCAGCGCGGCGACGTCAAGGTCAACATCGTCGACACCCCCGGCCACTCCGACTTCGGTGGCGAGGTCGAACGGGCCCTCAACATGGTCGACGGCGTCCTGCTGCTCGTCGACGCCGCCGAAGGGCCCAGACCCCAGACCCGCTTCGTGCTGCGCAAGGCCCTCGAAGCCGGCCTGTCGATCGTGGTCGTGGTCAACAAGGTCGACCGCCCCGACGCCCGCCTCGAGGCGGTCGTCGACGAGGTCTACGAACTGTTCCTCGACCTCGACGCATCCGAGGACCAGATCGAGTTCCCGATCGTCTACACCGATGCCCGTGCCGGCACGGCCACACTCGACCCGGCGGTTCCCGGCACCGACCTGGGGCCCTTCTTCGACATGGTCCTCGAGCAGGTACCGCCACCCTCGTACGACGGGGACGCCCCGTTGCGGGCACACGTCACCAACCTGGACGCCTCGCCCTACCTCGGCCGGATAGCGGTCTGTCGTGTCACCAGCGGCACCCTCCGCCAGGGTGCGCCCGTCGCCTGGTGTCGCACCGACGGTTCGATCCAGCCGGCAAGGGTCGGCACGGTCACCGTCACGGAGGCACTGGGCCAGGTCGAGGTAGCGGAGGCCGGGCCCGGCGAGATCGCCTACGTATCCGGAATCGAGGACGTAACCATCGGCGAGACCCTCGCCGACCCCGAGGATCCCCGCCCACTGCCCGTCATCAGCGTCGATGAGCCGACGCTTTCCATGACGCTCGGCGTCAACACGTCGCCGGTCGCCGGCGACGACGGCTCCAAGTTGACGGCCCGCCAGGTCAAGGCCCGCCTCGACGCCGAACTCGTCGGAAACGTTTCGCTACGGGTGTTGCCCACCGAGCGCCCCGACACCTGGGAGGTCCAGGGCCGCGGAGAACTCCAGCTGGCGGTACTCGTCGAGACCATGCGCCGCGAGGGCTTCGAGCTCACCGTCGGCAAGCCCGCGGTCGTGCTGCGCGAGATCCAAGGCAAGGTGCACGAGCCCACCGAGAACCTCTCGATCGACGTTCCCGAGGACCATGTCGGCGCCGTCACGCAACTCCTCGGTGAGCGCCGGGCACGCATGGTCGACATGGTCAACCACGGCACCGGCTGGGTGCGCCTCGACTACATCGTCGCCGCCCGTGCTCTCATCGGCTTTCGCACGGAGTTCATGACCGAGACCCGCGGCGCCGGGATGCTCCACCACGTGTTCGAGGGATGGGAGCCGTGGATGGGCGAGTTGCGCACCCGCCCGACGGGCACGGTGGTCGCCGACCGCACCGGAGCCGTCACTGCCTACGCCATCGCCGGCATTCAGGAACGGGCCAGCCTCTTCGTCGGGCCGACCGACAGGGTCTATGCCGGGATGATCGTGGGGGAGAACCCCCGGGCCGAGGACATGGACGTCAACATCTGTCGCGAGAAAAAGCTCACGAACGTGCGGGCGGCGGCGTCCGACGACACGGTCCGCCTAACCCCACCCCGTCGGCTTTCCCTCGAGCAGGCGCTGGAGTTCATCGCCGACGACGAGTGCGTCGAGGTCACCCCGGGCGCTGTACGGCTCCGCAAGGTCACGCTCGACGCCGGCGAACGGGCCCGCAACCTCAAGAAGCTCAAGAACGCCCGGGTCTGAGCGGCGCCGGACCCCTCAGGCCAGGACCCGCACCACCCCGTTCTCCGGGTCGACCTCGACCCGGTCACCGTCGGCGATCCCCTCCATTGCACCGGGTGCGCCCACGACTGCCGGGATGCCGAGCTCGCGCGACAAAACCGCAGCGTGGCTCATGGGGCCGCCTTCGGCGGTGACCAGGCCCCCGACGAGGGTCAGGACCAGGTTGTAGGCGGGGGTCGTCGTACGCGTGACCAGTACCTCGCCCGGTTGCAGCCGGTCGAGCGCTTCGTCGGCGTTCTCGGCCACCCGGGCCACGCCCACGTACGTCTCGGCGCCGATGCCGGAGCCCTCGAGCGGCTGTCTCTCGACGGGCTCGTCGACCATTCCGAGCTCGGTGAGACAGGCCTGGATGATGGTGACCGTCTCTGCGAGTGGACCCGGGAGGGCGTCGAGCGCCGGCGTGCCCTCGAGGTCGCCCAGGGTCTGCGGGGGATCGAGGGTCTTGTGGTGGGCGCGCACGGCGGCCCTCTCCGTAAGGTCGTCGGCGCCGGGCCCTGCGCCGGAGGCGGTCATCGTCAGTAGTTCAACGGGCCCCAGTTCGAACACGTGTGAGGCGTCGTGGAGACGCCCAGCGTCGGCCAGCCGTCGGCCGGCCTCTTTCATGGCGAGGCGCAGCAGGCCGGCCGGCCATTCGGCCGTGATCGGACCGTTGTCGTCGCGCAGGTCCATGGCCTCGCGGGCCCGTGCCAGCAGGTCGTCGAACCGCTCACGATCACCCTCCGGGACCCGTTCACGGAGGCCGGCAATGGTGCCTGCGAGATGGTCGGGATCGTGGATCCGTTCGTCGGCGCCCGAGAGGATCGTGGCCAGGACCACGTCGGGCATCTCGCCGAGGGTGAGGGCGTCGAGGTCGTAGCCGGTGAACAGCATCGACCCCCGGTAGCGGAGGTACGTATCGAGTTCCACAGCGACGTCGGGCGAGACTGCGGCCACTTCGGTGAGGCTGGCCGGGGTAGCCCTCGACCCTGCGACGAGGTCGCGGATGCGGCGTAACGCTTCGATCGGCGCCGACGTGGACGGCGACGCGCCGACGAGTGCTGCGAGCATTTCGCCACCCGGGATGCGCCAGCGGTGCCCGGCGACGAGCAGTTGGCCGATCGGGCCGAGGTCGTAGCCGTGGAGGCGGAAGTGCTCCTCGAAGGTCCAACGGATGTGGGTGAGCAGCGCCTCGAGGTGGGCGGCCAGCCCGGCATCGTCGAGGGTCGCCAGGTCGACCGCTCCGAATGCCAGGTTCTGCTCGACCAGTCGGGGCCGGGTCACCGCATGCCATTCTGCTATGACCGCCGGCGACGGCGACTGCTCGAGGTTGCGCCGTGCGGCACGGGTCCTGCGGCGGAACTCGGGATGCAATCGGGAGCCGATCCTGAGAAGAAACGCCGGAGGCGGCTTCGCCGAGGGCCTGTCGGGCCGGATGAGCGGCCGCATACGTGTGTAGGTGAACCCGTTGACGAACCGGAACGACAGCGTCTCGGCCGGCACGCCGATGATCGGCCACTGTTTGCGGTAGGCGGACTGCATCGCCTCGGGCACCAGCCACTGCATGACCGGCGTGGTGCCGCCCGGGAAGTGCGACCGGTCCAGCTGCCAGCAGCCCGGCCCCGGTGCCTCGAAGGTGTCGGCTTCCCCTGCTCCCATGACCAGGACGCTAGGACCACCCGCTGACGGTGCCGGTGATCGGGCGGCATTGCCGGTGGATTCGGCTGCAGATACCTTCCGGGTGTTCCAGCGTGACCCCTGAGGGGAGATGTTCCGTTGCGCAACGCGTAGCCGCCATCGGGGCTGGACCGAGCGGCCTGGACCAACTGCGGGCCTTCGCCTCCGACCACCCTCGACCGCGTCCGCCCTCTCGGGCAGCGGGGCGTTGTCACCGGCTACCACGCCCAGGTTGACCTGGCCGCCCCGGGTCGGCCCACCGGGGGACTGAACGGAAGGGCAGGGCGGGACGGGCCGTAGGCTCGGCGACCCATGGCCGCCCTCTTCTCTCTTGTCGCTGCAGCCATATTCGGGGTCGGCGACTTCTTCGGAGGGCAGGCCTCGAAGCGCACGAAGGTCGTCACGGTGGTCGCCGGCTCCAACATCGTGGGGTTGGCGCTGGTCCTGGCGCTGGCACCGGGCATGGCCGAACAGTTCGACGGTGGAGACTTCGTGGCCGGCATGTTCGGTGGCCTTTCAGGGCTGATCGGCATCACCCTGCTCTACCGGGGACTCTCGACCGGGCCCATGGCGGTGGTTGCACCCATCGCAGCGGTCACCAACGCCGCAGTTCCGGCCCTGTGGGGTGTCGCCTTCGGCGATCGCCTCACCCCGCTCCAGCTGGTGGGAGTGGCGCTCGGCCTCGTGGCGATCGTGTTGGTGTCGCGGCCGCCGGAGGCCGCCGGACGGACCACCGCCGGACTCCTCGTCGGTTCGGTGCTGTCCGGCATCGGGTTCGCCGGCTTCTCCATCGTGCTCAGCGGCACGGATCCCGCCAGCGCCCCATGGCCGGTCGTCGGCAGTCGGCTCACGACGGTCGTCATCCTCGTCACGGTGCTGGCCTTCGTCCGGAGGGTGCGGGGGCCGATCCGTGACGCCAGACGGCTCATCCTCGTATGCGGACTCTGCGACAGCGGAGGCAACGTGATGCTGCTCGAAGCGCTCGGTCGGGGGATGCTCAGCCTCGTCGCCGTCCTCACCTCGCTCTATCCGGCGGTCACCGTGCTGCTGGCCCGGACCGTGCTCAAGGAGCCGATCTCGCGGGGTCAGGTGGTCGGACTCGCCGGCTCCCTGGGTGCAATCACCCTGATCGTCGCCGGATGAAGCGACGGTGGGAACGTATCGGTCTTCGGGCGTGCGATCCTTGGAGAATGCGAGCCGTCGCCTCCCTACTCGCCCTGGTCGTGTCGGCTGCTGCATGCAGTGCCGGCAATGGTCCGACGCTCGACACCACGACCACCTTCCCCGACCTGTTCGGCGACGGTTCGACGACATCGACGCTGCCGCCCGCCGAGGTGTCGGACTGGGAGCCCGTGCAGTTGGTCTCCGTGCGCAAGGAGGCGGAGGCCTGCATCCAGAACGCCCGCCCGGACGAGATCGTGCTCCCGGATGAGGGCCCCCGGACCGTGACGGTCGAATCGGGCGACACCCTGGGCAAGATCGCCGAGCGCTTCGACACCACCGTGGCGGCGTTCATGCGGGCCAACTCGCTAAGCGACCCCGACCGGTTGCGGGTGGGGCAGGTGCTGATAGTGCCGCGGGAACGTCCCGACGAGGTCGCCGGACCGGAGGGTCCCGAGATCGAATGGGAGGAACTGGTCTGCGTGCTCGACACGGGTGCGGCGGCCCACGGCCCTGATGGGCTTCCGGTCGGAGCACCCGGGCTGGTCGAGGTCGTGGTCCGGTGGCCCCGGATCGACGGGACCGACGAGGCACCCCGCGTCAACGGCCGCATCCTCGGGCTCATCCAGGGAGCGCTGGCCGGCTTCCTCGACGACGCGATCAGCGCCGTCGAGCGCAACGGCTACGCGTGCAGGGAGGCACTCGACGGACGCTGTATGTGGATCATGCACGAGTACGAGGTGCTGCTGTCGACCGACGACGTGTTCAGCGTCCGCAACACCACGCGCCGTCTGCTCCCGGGGACGGCCGCCGAGTCGTCAGAGGTGCTGACGGAGACCTTTGACCTCGAGGACGGCCGCCCGTTCACCATCGACGTGCTGTTCGACGAGGAGGCCGACTGGGTCCGGGCCGTGTCGGGGGAGGCGATCAGGCGCCTCGAACAGGAGCCGTGGGTCGACGAGCGCCGCCTCGTCGGTGCCGGCCCGGATGCCGTCAACTTCGAGCGCTTCAACCTGACCCACGGCGGCCTGGTCCTGTCGTTCGCCCCCTTCACGGTCGGGGGGTCGGGCGCCAGCACGGTCTCGATCACGATCCCGTACCGTGCGCTCGAAGGCCTCTGGGCGGAAGACGGACCGGTGGCGCCGCTCCTCGAGAAATTGGACTGACGGGTTCGATCGCCGTACGGGGGTTCCCTAGGCTCGGCGCCATGGAACTGACCGAGGCCATGCGCACGACCTTCGCCTGCCGGGAGTTCACCGACGAACCGGTTTCCGATGAGGTCCTCCACCGGATCCTCGATGTCGCCCGCTTCGCCCCGTCAGGCGGGAACCGTCAGGGCGGGCACGTGGTGGTGGTGCGCGACCCGGCCGTTCGACGGCGTCTGGGCGAACTGGTCCAACCGACGCTGCGGGTCTACGCCGCCCAGGCGGCCGCAGGGGAGACTCCCTTCAACTCGGTGCACCCGACGGCGATAGACGTCGAGGCGGCGCTCCGGACGCCCACCGACATCCTGCCGATGTTCGACCACCTGGACGAGGTACCCGTGGTGCTCGTCGTCACCGTCGACCTGGCGAAGGTGGCCTCGGTCGACAAGGACCTCGACCGGGTGGGGCTCGACACCGGGGCTTCGATCTACCCGCTGGTCTGGAACATCCTGCTGGCTGCCCGCGCCGAGGGACTGGGGGGCGTGCTCACCACCCTCATCGTCCCGGCAGAGACCGACGTGCAGGCGCTGCTGGGCCTTCCTGACTCGCATGCGATCGCCGCCCTGATCCCGCTGGGGCGGCCGGTGAAACAACTCACGCGGCTGCGGCGACGGCCGGTGGAGGAATTCGTCACGGTCGACCACTTCGACGGCATGCCCCTCGGATCCCGAAGGGAGTAGGTTCTCACCCGTGGTCGAGCAATCCACTTCCCCGGTGGTCCCGGATCGTCCCCGCGGTCGACTGCTTCTCGGCGCTGTGCTGGGCTCGTTCGCCGTCATCGCAGCGCTGGTGGCCTCGGCGTCGGCCGGCGCCGGTGGCCCCGGTCCCACGATCGACCAGGCCGTGCAACTGTCGGCCGAGCGGAACGCATCCGTCGGCATCGAGATCGACTCGAGTGGACCCGCATTCTCGTTCGAGGTCTGCATCGACGGCGTGCCCCACTCCTGGGAGGGCGACAGCATCTTCGACTTCGACGGCGAGGGATCGTTCTCCTTCGGGTGGGGTGCCGACGACCCCGGTTTCTTCGACGACCTGCCCCTCGAGGCCGATCCGGGCGCCGAGTGCGACATGCCCGGCTTCGGCGGTGGGCGAGAAGGGCACGGCGGGCTGCCCGGCCTGTTCGGTGTCGTCCCCGATTTCGACGCCGACCTCCGATTCATGCCGGACCTCGCCCCCGACTTCGAGGCGTTCGAGGCCTGCCTCGTCGAGGAGGGCGTCGACCCCGATTCGCCACCCGACCGGAACCGGGCAAGCGTGATCGTCGTCGGCCCAGATGGTCACACGGTCGTCGAGTTCGGCGACGACATCGGTTCGGTCACCGTGACGGGCACGGAAGACGGCGTCGAGATCGCCACCGACGGCGGCGCAGCGGTAGTCGACGTCGAGACCCGCCGTCAGGCCAGGGATCGGGCGTTCGAGGCCTGTGCGGACCTGCTGCCCAACCCGCCCGTGTTCGAGTTCGGCTTCGGCGAATCGTTCGGAGGCGGCGGGAAGTCCCTCGGGCACCGGGGACACGGCCCGATGGGAGAACTGTTCCATGGCCTCTTCGAGATGCTCGAGGTCGATCCCGACGAGGGACACATGAACCGGTTCACCGACGAGCGACGTTCCCGTGATCTGCGCGAACTGTTGAGCGGCGTCGCAGACGACGGTGGCCGCTGCGGCGGCGTCGACACCCAGGCTGTCTGAGGGCTGTCTGAGGGCCTTTCTGGAGCGTCAGGTTCCGGGCGGGCTGTATGACACGGAGTTACGGACCGACTCTGCTGCCGTGTCGAGTTCTTCCGGCGTCAACAGGACGGTCACCCGGGCGTTGACCGCCCCGGATGCGGAGACGGCCAGGCTGAGGGCTGCTGCGGCGTCGTTCGAGGGTAGGTCGGCGATCACGACGGCGTCGTCGCTGCCGAAGGCGAAGTAGAAGGCCTCGACGGTTCCACCCAGGGATTCGCCCGCCGCCGTGGCTGCCGCGGCCCGGGCAGAGCCACCGGCGGAGAGCAGTCCCTGGACTCCCTCGGTCGTGTAGCCGGCATGGATGAGGTACTTGGGCATGGTCGCCTCCTGTTCGTAGTCACGTCGATCGTCTTCCGATCGGCCGGCTACGAGTCTGCCATGGTTGTCGTTTCCGTGCGTGGGGTGGGCCCGGCACGCCGGTCGGATGGTGCGCCGTCTACCCTCGCCGCCGTGAAACTCGGCCTCACCATCCACCTGACCGACCGGTCGATCGACATCCGCGACCTGGCCGTCGAGGCAGAGGCCCGGGGCTTTTCGTCGCTGTGGATCCCCGAGCACACCCACATTCCAGCCAGCCGACAGACGCCGATCCCGCAGGGCGGCATGGACATCGCCGACGAGTATCCCCGGTCACCCGATCCGTTCGTGTCGCTGGCAGCGGCCGCTGCGCTCACCGATCGGATCCGGCTCGGCACGGGTGTGGCGCTAGTGGCCCAGCGCCACCCGATCAACCTGGCCAAGGCGGTGGCCTCGCTGGATGCACTCTCGAACGGGCGCTTCGCCCTTGGCATCGGCTACGGCTGGAACGTCGAGGAGATGGCCCACCACGGCGTGGAGTTCCGGGCCCGTCGGGCGCAGGTCCGCGAGCACATGCTGGCCGTACGCGAACTCTGGACGGAGGAGGCCGGCGAGTACCACGGCGAGTTCGTGGACTTCTCCGCCAGCTGGTCCTGGCCCAAGCCCGTGCGGCCCGGAGGGCCGCCCGTCTACATCGGTGGCGGGGCCGGACCGAAGATGTTCGCCGCAGTCGCCGAATATGCGGACGGGTGGCTGCCGATCGGCGGCGCCGGAGTCCGGGCAGCGCTCGGTGACCTGCAGGCCGCCTGCGAGGAGCGGGGCCGCGACCCGGGGGAGATCGACGTGATCCCGTTCGGTACCCTGCCCGACGAGGGGAAGCTCGAGTACTACGCCGGCCTTGGGATCACCGAGGCGGTGCTGCGTCTGCCGTCCGCACCACGCGACGAGGTGCTGCCCGTGCTCGACGAGTTCGCCCACTTCATCGACCGAGGAGCCTCCCATGACGTATGACCTGGTGATCAGAGGAGGAACCGTCGTCGATGGCACCGGCGTACCGGCGACGACCGCCGATGTGGCGATCGACGGCGACCGCGTGGTCGAGGTCGGACGGGTGGAAGGCTCCGCCCGGCGGGAGTTGGACGCCGACGGGCTGATCGTCACGCCCGGCTTCGTCGACATCCACACCCACCTCGATGCCCAGCTGTCCTGGGACCCGCTGGGCAGTTCGTCGTGCTGGCACGGCGTCACCTCGGTCGTGCTGGGCAACTGCGGCGTCACCTTTGCCCCGGTCGCACCGGACGGTCGGGAGTTCCTCGCCGAGATGATGGAGTCGGTCGAGGACGTTCCCGCCCAGAGCATCCTCGACGGCCTCTCCTGGAACTGGGAAACCTACGGCGAGTACCTGGCCGACCTGGCTTCGCTGCCCAAGGGGCTCAACGTCGGTGGCATGGTCGGCCACTGTGCCGTCCGGGTAGCGGCGATGGGCGAGCGGTCGCTCGACGAGGATCCGGCCTCCGCCGAGGACATCGCCGCCATGGTGCCCATGGTCGACGAGGCGCTGGCCGCCGGGGCGCTCGGCTTCTCGTCCTCCCGTACCTTCCTGCACCGGGTGCCCGACGGCCGCTACGTGCCCGGCACGCATGCTGCCGAGGATGAACTCCTGGCTTTTGCCGACTCGCTCGGCCGGTACGGCGGCATCTTCGAATGTGCCGCCAAGCTGGGCGGCCGCAATGACCCGGAAGGCGTGTTCACCCGTGATGAGATCCGCATGTACGGCGACATCAGCCGTCGGGCCGGCTGTCCGGTGACCTTCGGGCTCACCCAGGTCGACGTCGTCCCCGACATGCACCTGCAGGTGCTCGACTATGTGGCCACCGAAAACGCCGACGGTGCCCGGATCCGTCCCCAGACGACCTCCCGCCAGATCGGCATCCTGTTCGGGCTATCCGGCCGGACCCCGTTCGACCGGGCCGACGGCTGGGACGACCTGCGGGACCTGTCGCTGGATGACAAGGTTGCCCGCCTCACGGAGCCCTCCTCGAAGGCAGCACTCGTGGAGGCTGCCGAGGCCCGTATCGAGGGGCTCCCGATCGACTGGTTCGCCTTCTATCCGCTCCCGAACGACCCGGTCCGCCACGACCTGACCCGGGAGGAGAGTGTCGCCGCCGACGCAGAGCGACGGGGCGTGTCCATCGCCGAGGCCTGGGTCGACCTGGCCGTCGAGCTCGACGGTCGTCGCCTGTTCACCCTGCCGTTCCTCAACCAGCGGATGGAGTCCGCCATCGAGATGCTCGAGCGACCCGAGGTGGTGATGGGGCTCGCCGATGCCGGAGCCCATGCGAAACAGATCATGGACGCCAGCCAGCCGACCTTCTTCCTGAGCCACTGGGTGCGCGACCGGGGCCGGGTCACCATCGAGGAGGGGGTGCGGCGGATGACCTCCGATACCGCCGACCTGTTCGGCATCACGGGACGGGGCCGCCTGGTGCCGGGTGCCCACGCCGACGTCAACGTGATCGACCTCGAGGGGTTGAGGCTCCACTACCCGGAGATGGCCCACGACTTCCCGGGTGGTGCCGGTCGGTGGGTCCAACGGGCCGACGGCTACGACGCCACCATCGTCAACGGGGAGGTGTTCATGGAAGATGGTGAGCACACCGGGGCACTGGCCGGCCAGATGCTGTTGGGATCGACGGCGAACTGAGTTCTCGTCGAGTACGGGTCAGGCGGGTACGGGCTCTCCGTCGACCACCACATGGAACTGCCGGTCGGGGTTGTTCTGCCTCGACCGCCCGGCCGGACCACCCTTAGACGGATTGCCGTCGAGCCGCTCGGCGCCGTCCGGGGCGTACTGGAGGATGTAGGCCTTGCGGACCTCGTCGGTGGTGTTCGGACCCGTCATGTGGGGCGTGAGCGACGAGAACACGACGATGCTTCCCGCCGCCGCCGGGACCGCAACGGCCCCTTCGGGGTCCTCGAGGCACTGGTAGCCCAGCGGATCGACGTAGGTGTGTGCGAGCGTGCCACCGAGGTGCAGGCCGGGGACCACCCATGGGCAGCCGTGCTCGATCGTGGCGTCGACGAGGGGAACCCAGCAGGTTAGGTACTGCTGCGGCTCGACGTACGTGTAGCCGTTGTCCTGGTGCCAGGGGAATTGGCGGGGCTTCTCGGGATGCTTGTAGACGAGCTGGTCCCAGTAGAGGCGGACGTCGTCGCCCACCAGGTCGTGGCAGAGGCCGGCGAACACCGGATTGGCGGAGAACCGGCGGGCCGCGTCAGAGGAGAGAACGGCGTGGGGCGAGAACACGATCGCTCCGACCTCGGCGATGGAGAGTCGCTCGTCGGGCATCTGCCGCAGGAACGCCTCGGTGGCCCCTGCCCGTTCGTCGAGGGTCGTCGTGACCTCGTCGATGGTTGCTGGGTCGAGGACATCCTCGATGAGTGCGAAGCCCTGTTCGTGGAAGGCGTCTGCCTGCTCGGCGGTCACGAGCAGGTAGTCGTCGCGTTCGGGCCTCTGCCAGGCGAAACTCTCGTTCCAGGGATGCGGCCGTGGGTCCATCGGCCGATCGTAGGCGCCAGACCCCGTTCGCTACTGTGGCGGGCCGTGGCGGAAATGACCGAACTCGAAAGGGAGTCATGGGAACGCGACGGCTTCGTCGTCGTTCCCGGATTCGCCGACGCAGCGATGTGTGCCGCCCTCTGGGAGCGGACCGTCGCCATCTCCCGGGCAGCCGACGGTGGCGGCGACGTGGGCGACGCCCAGGTGGTGCTCGAACCGATCCCGGACCCGTCGGCGGGCCTTCCCGAGGAGAAGGTCGGCAAGGTGTTCCGGCTCCACCACGTACCGGGTCCATACGCGGACCTGGCGCACGAGCCACGACTCGGCGACCTGCTGGGCGACCTGCTGGGTGACGATGTCGACTGCTTCCTGTCGCAGTTCATCTTCAAGAACCGTGGCGCCCTGGGACAGCCGTGGCATCAGGACGCCTGGTACTTCCGGATGGAACCGAGCAACCAGGTGGGAGCGTGGTTGGCGGTCACCGAGGCGACCCTCGACAACGGTCCGCTCTGGGTGCTTCCCGGATCACACCGCGAACCGGTCCACGACGTCGAGGCGGACAGGCGGCCCGGCGCCCAGCTGGGCTACGTCGAGATCACCGACCACGACACCGGCGACGGCGTGCCGGTACTCCTGGACCCCGGCGACCTGCTGCTGTTCCACGCCCACCTGCTGCACCGGTCCACCGACAACGCCAGCGGCGCTCCCCGGGCCGCCATGGTCCTGCACTTTGGCGCCATGGGCACGCACGACCCGGTCCTCGATCCCGATCCGGCCGTGCTGGTCGGATTTCTGCGGAGCCTCGGAATGGACGTGGAGGAAACCCTGGCGCCCGCCTTCGAGGTAGCGGTGCGCGCCAACGTGAGGAACCGGTGGGTGCCGGTCCGGCGCTCCGGCCGAACGGTCAGCCGTTGACGGGCGCCGAGGGCAGCGGATCGTAGTAGGGCGACTGCTCGGACTCGGGAGGTTCGTCGTACAACGCGACCGCCCCGTCGGTGTCGAACACCTTCGGTGTCGTCTCGGGGATCTCGCCCGGCAGGTAGCGGAGCCCGCCGTCGACGAACTGGTACATGCCGGTCCCCTCGTTGCGAAGTTCGTCCGGGCCGACGGCCTCGGCGTCCCACCAGACCTCGGTGATGTCGTCGACGCCGAAGTGGTCGGGCTCCATGTCGGCAGGCCAGCGGCCGGTGTCGCCGAACGAGATCGACGGTGCAGTCAACGCCGTGACCGTGGGATCCCCACTCGTGATGGCGGCGGCGAAGTTCTCGCGCGTCAGGTCGGGGCCGACCGCAGTCAGCGTCGCGTAGAAAAACGCAGGCAGCGGGTCCATCACTCCGATCGTGTCGATGGCGGCAGGCGACTCTCCGTGCCACCACTCATAGAGAACACGGGACCCGCTCGTCTCCGGGTCGACACGGGCCGACAGGTTGGACACGCCGAAGGCATTCGCCCACTGCTGCTGGTCGTAGGTGCGGGCGAAGACGTTGGTGTCGACGAGCACCGACCCGGTCAGGATCCACTCGGGGAACCAGCCCTGGGCGGTCGCTTCGCGTGTGAAGTCGCGGGGCGCAATAGCGTCGCCATTGAAGATCACCGACGTGACCCCGGCGGCCTTCATCTTCGCGATCGTGTTCGAGGCACTCTCCTGGATCGTCGCCGGGTCCAGAACGTAGGAGACGGACTCGGCGACCTCGACCCCGTACCCGGCGAGGAGTCCCTCGAACCTCTCGTTCTGTTCCGCTGACGCCGCGCCGACGTCGATCCAGATCCGGCCGAAGACCCGTTCCTGGTCGTGGAACGACTCGTCGCCGGCGTGGATGGCGTTGTCGCCGGCGAGGCGCTTGCCGACGTACTCGGCGACCAGCATGTTCAACTGCTGGCCACTCTTGCCGAGCGACCACCCGTAGGGGTGGTATTCCTCGTAGTACTCGGGGGACTGCGCCGGGCCGCATCCGAAACAGGTGATACCGCGGGCCATCAACTCCTCGGAGAAGGCGTTCGTGAGACCGGGTCCGCTCCAGACCATGAAGGGCTTGATCTCCTCGGCGATCTTGACCGCATCGGCGCGTGCGGAGACCGCGTCCATGACGAAGCCGGACCCCACCATCACCTCGAGGTCGACCGAGCGTCCGTAGGTTTCGATGTACGACTCGTAATAGGGCAGCAACTTCTGCATCGTGTCGGCCACATCGGCTTCGTCATCGTCGTTCTGGATGGCATCGGTGACGTAGGCCATGATCGGGTCGATGTCCTGGCTGATCCAGTAGACGACCTTGATGCTGTCGGCGGTGACGCCCTCATCGGTGGCGCCACCGTTGTCCCCCTCGAACGGGGCCCAGCAGGCGGCCCGGAAGAACCAGGGAACCTTGACGCGTCCGGTCTCGGTGTCGCAGCGCTCGCCCCATTCAACGGTGTCCTCGATGCCCAGCTCGACTGCCAGGTCGTAGTACAGGACGTGTTCGGGCAGTCCGGTGAGTTGGTCGATGCCATCAACGATCACCGGCTCCGCCGGTGGCGCCTCGGTGGTGGTGGGCGCCTCGGTGGTGGTGGGCGCTTCGGTGGTGGTGGGCGCTTCGGTGGTGGT
>CETA01096895.1_pt1 | contig 31898 bp, 19 predicted proteins | sample 531251 | NCBI WGS metagenome assembly CETA01 (sample SAMEA2622362, study PRJEB7988) | marine metagenome | biome: marine biome (ENVO:00000447); feature: mesopelagic zone (ENVO:00000213); material: "saline water (ENVO:00002010), including plankton (ENVO:xxxxxxxx)" | depth 380 m
CGGTTAATACTAAAACTAATTCACTGTCCCTACCGCTCAACAAGTCTTTGTCTTTCTTTTTTTTATTGTAGGTTGTTTGTGGCATTTGCAATAAATGAAGGATATGCTTGATGGGTAAATTCGATTTATTACTGATAAATTCTATGGATTCGTAGGGTAGCCCTTTTCTGATAATGGAAACCCTCTCCATCCTGCTACTCCAAACGTATGATCTATCAGAAGTCTCTATAGTCCAACTTTGGTTCTTTATTTTTCTAACCGCTCTGGCCCTTTTTACGCTTCTTTTTGTATCAAAAGATTTATTATCAGACTTTTTTTTAACCGGCATAACAATCAATTTGTTGTTAATTCACAACAATATTACTGCAATTAAATTTTTTATTTAAAATTCAGAACAAATTGCATTCGTGAAATTTTTGCTGTTTAAAAAACAAGGGGCTGAAATTATCGAATTTCAGCCCCTTGTTTTTTCTAGCATCTAGGTTCTAGAAGAAAAGCGATCTAACTCCTATATTAAATCACTTTACCCAACGCCCAGATGAGTCGTTTTACTTCTTCCTCCGTATTGTAATGCACTAAGCTGATACGAACCACACCGTTGTTCTTTGTTAAGTCAAAATCTTCCACCAGTTTTTTAGCGTAGAAATCACCAAACCTAATTCCGATTCTATAGTCATCAATTTGTTCTACGATTTCATTGCTTTTTAAATCCTCGTGTATAAATGAAATTGTTGGAACTCTTTTTAAAGCATCTGCTTCAGGAGTTCCTATAATTTTTACTTTTTGATGTTCATTTAAAAAATCAAGAAGTCTTTTTGCCAGTTTTTGTTCATGCGTAGCGATAACTTCATAAGATTTTTTTAGCATTAAAACCGCTGAATCTTTATCTTCTGGAAAGTGTTGTTTGTAAAATTCATGGAAATACTCTGTAATTCCTAAAAGACTATAGGTGAGCTCAAAATTGAAATTCCCCGGCTGAAATTTATAAGGGATATCGTCTTTTTTAAAGAAATAGTGGTTAATACCATCCATCTCTAAAAGCAAATCGTATTTACCATACATCAACGCTAAATGCGGGCCATAAGTTTTATACCAGCTAAAGGTGTAGAAATCGATGTCTAAATCCTGTACATCAATTTGCCGGTGCGGTGCATAAGCCACACCGTCTACACAAACAAGCGAACCATTTTGATGCACCATTTGGGTAATCTCTTTGATAGGATTTATAGTTCCTAAAATATTAGAACAATGTGTAACAGCAACTAGTTTTGTTTTTTTAGAAAGTAGCTTTTTAAGTTCCGAAAGTTCAAGTTCCATCGTTTCCGGATTGGCTTTCCAAATCTTTATTTTTATTCCTTTCTCCTTTAAATCGGTCCAGGGAGAAATGTTGGCTTCATGATCGGTATTGGTGACAATAACTTCGTCTCCTTCCTGCCATTTCCGGCTAATAGATAAGCTTAAGATTCTAAAAAGCATACTCGAAGATGGCCCAATAATCACCTCTTCGGTTCGGTTAGCATTTATAAATTTTGCTATTTGTTTGGTTGCCCAGGCCAGTTTTTCGCCGGCTTCCTTACTAACTTTATAAGATGCTCCCAGTTGTACGTTATGATGAATTAAATAGCCGTTAATTCGCTGAATAACTTTTCCCAATATCTGTGAACCACCCGCATTGTCCATAAAGATGAAGTCTTTATCGAGGGCAGGGAACTGTTTTCTAACAAATTCTATATCCATAAAATCTATTTGTTTAGAAGGCTTTCATTAAATAATTTGAGTATTCTGCTATACTCATCGGTCCAGCTGCTTGGTTCTACAAAACCATGATCTTCTACCGGGTAAATAGCCATCTCCCAGTTATCTTTTCCTAATTCGATTAAACGTTGGGAAAGCCGTACCACATCCTGAAAATGTACATTTACATCTACCATACCGTGGGCGATCAATAAATCTCCTTCTAAACCTTCCGCAAAATAAATCGGGGAAGATCTACGATAGGCGATAGGATCGTTTATTGGCTCATTAAGAATATTTGAAGTATATCCATGGTTATAATGTGCCCAGTCGGTTACCGATCTTAATGCTGCGCCGGCAGTAAAAGTATCGGGCTCGGTAAACATAGCCATTAAGGTAATAAATCCACCGTAACTTCCCCCATAAATTCCGATTTTATCAGGATTGATATCATGGTTTTTAATTAGGTATTTTGCACCGTCAACCTGGTCTGATAAATCTTTGCCACCCATGTGGCGGTAAATTCCGGTTCTCCAGTCGCGGCCGTAACCCGCACTTCCGCGATAATCAATATCTATAACGGTGTATCCTAAATCGGTTAATAGATTATGGAACATATATTCCCTAAAATAAGAAGACCACCACTGATGCACATTTTGCAAATAACCTGCGCCATGCACAAAAACAACAGCAGCGTTGTTTTTAGTTTCTTCGCTTGGAGTGTATAGCCTTGCGGGCACCATCGCGCCATCTTTAGCCTCAAACTCTATAAGTTTTGGTATTCTCCAGTCATAATTTGAAAATGCTTCAGATTGGCCGCTGGTTAACTGTTTTGCCTCTCCTTTCCCGGTTTTTTTAAGATAAAGTTCCCATGGTTTATTACTGTACGAATAGTAAATCGCCATATACTTTTCGTCTGGAGAAAGATATACCTGGTTGTTACCAGTCATATTGGTAAGCTTTTCCATTTTACCTCCCATTACCGGCATTTTATAAAAATGTCGAACATCAGGCCCTTCCTTTGAAGTGGTTAAATACCAGTACTTTTTATTATTCGATAATTCGGGATCAAAAACTTCATAATCACCAGGAGTGAGATCTTTTTTTTCTCCATTGTCTACATTCAATACGTAGAGATGAGAATATCCTGTAGCTTCAGATTGAAAATAAATATGCTTGTTATCGGGTAACCATCCAAGCGTACCACCGCCAAAAGACCAACCCAGTCCCGGTCCTGCGATCCAGGCTTCGTCACGTTGCCGATCCAGAACAGTAAGACTGCCGTCTTCAAGATGAAGTTGAGCGATCCAACGATCTTTATTATCTTTAGATCTGATGCTTACGATGGCTTTCTCACCATTTTCAGAAAAATAAGCTGGCGAGGTAATGACTTCGCGAACTTTTTCTTCCCATTCTTTGTCTGGATAATCTTTCACATAATCTGGTAAATCTTTAATCCCTTCAAGTTGGTCTGTACTTACCATAAAGACCGTATCTTTTTCGATATTATAAAGAGCTAGTTCCACTTCGGTTTTATCGTCACCCACTTTAGAACGTGCAGGTAGCTCCTTGGTATATCCAGACTGGTCTACATAATCAGGGACTTCAGTATTATCGCCGCGTTCTCTTTTAATTAAATTGAAGCTTACGTATTTTCCATTAGGAGAAATGCTGATGCCTGAAATTTGCTTATCTCCGGTATAAAAAGCATAAGAATCATCGCGAGCTTTACTTTTACGATAAACTTTAGAAGCCTCTGCTTTTTCTTTGCGTTGATTTACAACTTCTAAAAGTTCCAGATTTTCATCCTGTATCCATTCATTTTTATCTGAAAGTTTTTTTCTTTTTCCTCTCGTTTTGTTCCTTTATTGATATTGGTTAATTTGGTAATACTTCCCTTATCCAGATCATAAATAAAGGCATTATCATTTAAAATGAATGAAATTTTGGAGTCATCTGCCATAAACTGAGGATCTATAATTCGCTCTCCCAGATCGATCAGTTCTTTTTTAGATGCTTTCCTGATATTGTATAAAAACAGCTTCCCATTTTCAGTAAATAGCATTTCGGTTCTTTTGTCGTTATAATCACCATATCGCGGAATCATATTTTCTTTTTCTTGCTGAGATACTTTTATGATTTTTGATTGGTTGGAAATGTTGATTTTGTATAACGAATCTTCCGGATCATTTTCCAGGTTATATTGAAAGTAAATATTCTCACTTTCTATTCCCCAATGTATGCCAGAAGGAAAAGTTCCCATCCATTTGGGATCCTGCATGATTTTTTCAACAGAAAGATCACTTTGCTGTGCCTGCAATAAAAAGCTGCTAAAAGCAATAAATGTCAGGATTGCGAAATTGCTAAAACGAAGCGTAAATTTTGTCATTTAGGTAAATATTGAATTTCAATTAGTGGTGAGATTTCTATAATCGAAAAATAAAGCTTTCGAAACTAAAATTCTCAAAAATATAATCTTCAGCTTTCCGTGAAAAAAGCCTTAAAATTTGCACACAATATACTTAAAAACACTGTCGGATTCAAGAATAATAGGTGCTAAGCTATGATTTCGGTAAAGAATATATTTATATTTGAGAGCTATATTTCACCAATAATTAATCAAAATCCAATGAAAACCAAATTACAACTAGCTTTTGTATCTATGGTATTGGCCGCGACAACTTCGTTTGCACAACAGCCGGATCCCATGGTACAGGAAATCGTTACAGAGGCTACCGAAAATTCTCAATTAAAAAAATTAGGCCATGAACTTTTAGACGTTATAGGACCAAGACTCGTAGGTTCACCACAAATGGAACAGGCACATGACTGGGCTGTTAAAACCTATGCCGACTGGGGGATCGCTGCTGAAAATCAGCAATGGGGTACCTGGAAAGGTTGGGAACGTGGGATTACCCATATCGATCTTGTAGCACCTCGTTTACGAACTTTAGAGGGAAGACAATTAGCATGGAGCCCATCGACATCGAAAAAAGGAGTTACCGCTGAGGCTATAATTTTACCAGAAGCGAAAGACTCGGCCGATTTTCAATCTAAATTAAACCAGGTAAAAGGAAAGTTTGTATTGTTGTCTTTTAACGAGCCAACCGGCCGTCCTGATTATAACTGGGAAGAATGGGCAACAGAACAGTCATTTGAAAAAATGAAAAAAGAACGATCTGAAGCTGAAAATGACTGGAGAGCGCGTATAAAAGCTACCGGATATTCTTCAAGAGAATTGCCTGAAATTTTAGAGAAAGCAGGAGCAGAGGGTATTATCACTCTAAACTGGTCTAGTGGTTTTGGTGTGAACAAAGTATTTTCTGCTTATACCAGGGACATTCCTACTGTAGATCTATCTTTGGAGGATTATGGTTTGGTGTTCAGAATGGCAGAAAACGGAGACAAACCAGAGCTTCATATCGTAGCTACTTCTAAAGATCTTGGTGAAGTACCAACATTTAATACAATCGCAAGCATTGAAGGTTCAGAAAAACCTGAAGAATATATTGTGCTTTCCGCGCATTTTGATAGTTGGGATGGAGGAACCGGGGCTACCGATAATGGTACAGGTACTCTAGTAATGATGGAAGCAATGCGTATTCTTAAAAAAGTATATCCAAATCCTAAACGTACCATTATTGCCGGTCACTGGGGAAGTGAAGAACAGGGATTGAATGGTTCTCGTGCCTTTGTAAAAGATCACCCTGAAATTGTAGAAAATATCCAGGCCGTTTTCAATCAGGATAATGGTACTGGGCGTGTAGTTAATCTTTCTGGAAATGGATTGGTAGACGCTTACGATTATTTAGGAGACTGGCTATCTGCAGTGCCGGATAGTATTTCTAACCAGATTGAAACCAATTTTCCGGGAATGCCTGGTAGAGGAGGATCAGATTATGCTTCTTTTCTTGCGGCAGGAGCACCGGCTTTTAATTTAAGTTCACTAAGCTGGTCGTATTGGAATTATACCTGGCATACTAACCGTGACACCTATGATAAAATTGTTTGGGACGATGTGCAAAGCAATGCCATCCTTGCTGCCATCTTAGCCTATAAAGCAAGTGAAGACGCTGATAAGACTTCCAGAAAGCAACGTGTTCTTCCTATAAATCAAAGAACAGGTGAGCAATCTACCTGGCCAGAACCCAGAGATGCGACCCGTAGAGGAGGTTTAGATTAATCCCGCTTAAGGTTTTAATTAAGAATTCCTAACGCTCAAAACCAAAGGGCTGATAAATGCCTATTGGCTTGGCTGGTTTACAGCGATTCGATAATTTCTAAGATTAATCATAAAGCAGTTAATAGTTTAGGGTTTACGCTTTAAACTTTTAGCTGCTTTTGTATATCCGCCATTACCGCCGTCTACAAAGTGAATATGTTCGTGGGTGTTAATATCCCGTACATAGCAAGACATAATGCTTTCTTCACTAACATGAATCCCATAAGCTATTTTTCCTGAATTTTCCAGATTGTCTAAATAGCCGGTAAGTGCATCTCTTTGCTGAGGTGTTCCTGAAATGACCGTATTAATTCGGCCATCGATCGTTAATGTGTCGGTTAAGGCAACTAGTTTTTTAAGGTAAATTTTTGAGTTGTCTTTTTTTAGCCAAATATGTTTTCCATATTGTCCAATCATCCAGCTTTTCAAAAGATAGGGAAGGTTAAATTTGCCTAATTTAGCCTTCATTTCAGCATTGATTTTATGAAGGTTTGCTTTCAGTTTTAATCGTCTTGCCGTTATAGGCTTTCTACGACTGGGTGAACCATAAATATCATCGATAGCTTTAAGTACTTCAGCAAAAATTTTAGAGGATTTAGTGTCGTCTTTAGAAATTACGATTAAGCTAACTACTTCCTGTCCGTTTTTATGGGGCTTTATTTTATCCCATTTACATTCCATGCCCTCCAGATCAAGTGGTTTATGATCTGGGATAATTTCCTGTTGGGGTAAGGTATTCTTAATAAGGTCTTCTGCATAATGCAAAGCATCCCCCAGTACAACAGGGATATTTAGATCGTCATTCACCTTAAGTTTGGCGATTTTAAGCTGAATCTTTTCCTGATAGATGGTTTTTACCGGAAGCGATCCGGTTTTAAGTTCTAATTTGAAGTTTTTAAGGGTATTTTTTTTATGTTTCTGAAGTGCATTAAGCGTTTCGTGTAGAATTTCCTGGGGTACCAGAGCAATTGCACCATCGCCGCCAAAAAAGAATGGAATATTAATTTTTGCCTTATAGGCAATATTAATGATGGCAATTACAGCACCTGTAGCGATCAGGTTAACCGAATTATGCTGACCTTTGGCAATAGCTTTGGTCGAATTTTTAATATCGGCAGCAACGATATGCCAGCTATCAGGAACACGATGAAAATGACCAATATCTCCCACAAGTGTACTTACCGGAATATTTAAAGCCGGCAGATTTTCATAAAAACGGGTGCTATTATTAGCCATTTTAAGTCATGATTTTACAGGTCGGTGATCTGATCTATTTCCTCCTCAGTAAGATTTAACAGTCCTGCTTTTGGAAGTCGGGTAATCATTTCCCGCCAGTTATCGTCCTCTTCAAATATAGTAGCAAAAACAGGCAATGCCTCTTTCAGGCGGTCACTATTAGCCATAGCTACTGCTTTCCAGAATTTCATTTCCAGATTATCAGGAAACATTTCTTCCGCAATACCATATTCTTCTAAAGCAATATCCACCTCTCCTTTTTCGACGGCTAGATCCCCTTTGTTCATATGTTCGTAAGCTCGCGCAGTCTTGAGTAATCGCTCTAATTCCAGAATTGGATTTTGATGATCGTCTACTCTTAGATCGATTTTCTTTTCTTCCCAGGAGTTTTCTACTTTTTTGGGACCTACAACGATAAGTGCAGCCGATTGTTTACCACGAATATCGCCACCGGCATTTTGCGCCGCTTTTAGAACTTCGATCATCTTTTCAGCTAAAGGAAGATTTTCATGGGCTTTAAAAGCTTCGGCCATAGCAGGAACTACCTTATTGTTCAGCATCATATTGGCTTGCACAGAAAAATTGTCACCTTCGATATGCGATGCAGCTTCCACACAAAGTTTTCCTGTATAGGCAGCAACATTGCCCTGAACATCTAAAAAGGCAACCTGTCTGTAATCGCGGCCTTCATCCTGTTTAACTAACTCCTCTAAAGCATCTTTAGCAGACATTCCGCCGCTCATTAATTTAAGTCCGTTTGGACCATACGCGGGGTTCACAAAAGATTGTGTTGCTACCACGCCCACCCCAGATTTACCCCAACTTACCAAGGAGCCTACAGAAAACCAATGGCTTTGGACTGCAATAGCCATTTCGCCGGTTCCTGGATCTTTAGCAACGATAGAGAAGGTGTGAGCAAAAGCTTCTTTATCGATATTGGCGTTTTGAGCATTTGCTGTTATCATAAAAAAACTAATTAAAATAAATAATGTAATCTTTTTCATGGGATCGTCTATAAATAAAAACTAATTTAAATATACAATCTTGGCAGAAGTTGTAGCGCGATTTTTTTAAATTTTACTAGATAATTAAGACGCGATGTCCCAGACCTGCTCGCTAGGTGTTGAGTAACAGAATATTTAGCCGATAATATTAGTCTTTAATCTAGAGCATCCTGTATTCACTTGGATGTGATCTTATTGATATTCTTAGGGAAGTTTTAACGAGTATAGCGTTTCCATAATAAAAACATTTTTATTTTTGTGTTGCCAAAGAAAAATGGCCTCGTAGTTCAACGGATAGAATAGAAGTTTCCTAAACTTTAGATCCAGGTTCGATTCCTGGCGAGGCTACAGAGTAGGTTTTAGACTATATCAAATAAGCGTTAATATTATGATATACAGTGTTTTAATGTTTTTTGACATTTTTTAATTTTAATTGAATTTGTGCTTTTCGTCGCGCAGATCGTCAACATTTTGTCAACAAAAATTATCGATTGATTTAGTCTTTTATCTACATATCACTGATTTGACTTTCGCAAACATGTTTCATTTAAACACTTCAAATCATGTGAACTACTTCAACATTTTCAGTCCTGTTTTGGGTCTATGAGCAAAGAGCCAAAAATGGAGAAGCACTGGTATACGTCCGTATATCTGTTGATAACAAGAAACTGAACATCAGTTTAAAGCGAAAGGTAAACCTCTCTTTGTGGGATTCTTGGGCTCAGCGATTAACGGGAACAGATGCTTTTTCGTTGGAATTCAATGAATTTTTACATCAGGAATATTCAAGGTTCTTTCAATGCTATTAGGAATTACGCATTGAAGGCAAGCTTAGAACAGTTGAGAATATCAAAAAGAAATACTTTGGAGAAGAAGGAAAACTCTATTCTCTGGAAGATATATTTGAATACCAAAACACCACCTGCTTTTCCAAATTAAGCCCTAATACTTCACGGCTCTATATAACCAGCCAGAATTATGTACGCAGGTTCATCAAAAAGGAATACAATAGAACAGATTATTACCTGCAGGAATTGGACTATAGCTTCGTTCTTAGATTCGACAATTTCCTAAGGTTGATTAAATCAAACACTCATAAAGGAAATTTACAGCATAACGCGGTGATGAAGCATATTGAAGTACCCCCATTTGTAAGACAGTTTTTAGCTTAAACCAAATTCTGATTATATTTATTAAGCTGGATCAGATGGTGATGGAAGTTGATTATAATATTATTACTTAAGAAAAGATTCAAGATATGACCCTTGAAATCATTATTAAATTTATAAAACTCTTTTTATACCCCTGAACTCTAGTCGATACTCACTAGGTGTGCAATTTTTGGCTTTTTTAAAAACTCTATTAAAATTAGCAATATTAAAGCCACATAAGTATGCAATTTCTGAAATACTTAATTCCTTTTCGATTAACCATCTTGAAGCATAACCGATTCGGGTGTCATTTACATATTCAATGAATGTTTTTCCGGTTCTCTTTTTTATAAACCTATTGAAGGAAATTGGAGTCATATTGACAAGATCAGAAGCCTCTGAGAGAGAAATCTTTTTCTGGTAGTTTTGCTGAACGTAATCATAAATAATTTTGATTTTATCACTGTTTTCAAAATCTTTGTTGCTAGAGATATATGATGATAATAATTTTTGGTTTCTTGAATTGGCAAGATCATGAAGAATAGATATCAGTTCAAGGAAGTAATCAATTCCGGCAATTTTTGACAAATTTAGCAACTTTGGTTTTATTTCTTCTGCTATTTTTTCTGAGAAGAGTATGCCGTGGGCTGATCGCTGAAAAAGATCTCTGATAGGTTTCATTATTTTTCTAGACAATAACTTACTGTCAAACAGATCATTGTGAAATTGAACGGTTATTTCTTGAATGTCCGTATTTATACATTTATGTTGTTCCCAACCATGTTGTAAATTAGGTCCAATTAGCACAAGCTCAATATTGCCTATTTCCTCCATACTGTCTCCTGCTATTCTTCTAACTCCTTTCCCGTTTAAAATAAAATTAAGCTCAAATTCTGGGTGAAAATGAATTGGAAAATCAAATTTCTCTTTAATACGATCGAACACTAAAAAACTATCTTGAGGTGATAATGGAGTGATTTCCCTGTGAATATTGGTTTGCATTAGTTGTATGGATTTTAATATAGGTATCTACTATTTATAATCGGAAGAAATAATTTTTGAGAAATGTAGAGCTTAAAAAAATTCTTTGCAATAACATCATCAAATACATTTCTCTAAAAATAATCAATAGAAAAAATATTAGTAGAAAATGATAAAATAGGATTAACAAAACTTTAAGTGTTCGGATATCTTTGCCTTGTAAACCTATTCAAACGTTTGCGTATTGTGTAATCTTTAAATTAATTTATGATTTCTGATAAAATGATAAAAAAATATGTTCAGGAGGGAAAAATTTATTTTCCTGCAATTGAGTTTATAGCAAAAGTGAAGCTTGCTTTTTTGTTTGTTTTCTTTTTAGGTCTTTTGAGTAAATCTTCAGAGATCTCGGCTTTAAACTTGCAGGAGAGCCGTATTGACATAACTGGAACGGTTGTAGATTCTGAATCGGTTCCATTGCCAGGAGTAAATATACTTGTAAAGGGAACAAGTAAGGGGGTAACCACAGATTTTGACGGAAATTTTTCTATTGAAGATGTGCCTGAAGATGCTGTTCTAGTATTTGGTTTCTTGGGATTTGATACGCAAGAGGTTCCTGTAAATTCTAGGACAATTATTAAGGTTGTTATGGAAGCAGCAATTGGAGCTTTGGATGAGGTGATGATTGTGGGGTATGGAGGTACTGTTAAGCGTAGTGATGTTACAGGTTCTGTTTCTCAGGTTGAGGTAGAGCAATTAAAAGACATACCTGGTGGATCGGTCGAATCTCTTCTTCAGGGGCGGGTAGCTGGACTTCAAATTACAACTTCATCTCAGGCTCCAGGTGCAGGGGCTTCTGTAAGGATCCGAGGTGGGAGTTCACTTCGCGGATCTAATTCTCCACTCTTGGTAGTTGATGGGTTTCCCATTGGAGATGCAGGTAACCTTCAACAAATAAATCCTGCAGATATTGAGTCTATCGAAATTTTAAAAGATGCTTCTGCATCTGCTATTTATGGTTCTCGAGGTGCCAACGGTGTAATTCTTGTTACTACTCGGAATCCAAAAAATGGTAAAACTGTTATAAATGTTCGTCAACAAACCACTGTTTCCCAATTTACATCTGAGCTGAACCTTTGGAGAAATCCTGTTTTATTAGCTCAGCTTAGCAATGAATCGAGAATAAATGGAGGTTTCCCTCCTTTATATATTGGAGAGGTCGCTTCAACGGGTCTTTATTATCCTTCAGTTCAGGAATTACAAAATGGTGATTGGCCGCATAACGTAAGATGGGATGACATAGTTTTTAGAGATACTCCTATTAACAATAGCACCACAATTGACGTTTCAAGTTCAAATGAGAAAACGAATTTTAGCTTTAGCGGTAATTATTTTACAGAGCAGGGGGTATATATAGAAGATGATTATTCAAAATTTAATTATAACCTGAATGTAGATCATAAATTGTACGATAATTTCAGGATTACCTTTTCAAGTATTGGTTCTAAAGGTAAACGAAACAACAATGGCGGATTAGCTTATTGGAGAAGTCCTATTATACCAGTTTATGATGAAAATGGAGATTATTATCTTACTAATAACAATGATTTTAATCATCCAATAGCATTAACAGAAAATAGGGTGAATAAAAATAAAACCATTGATTTTCTAAGCTTTTTGGGACTAGAATGGGACATTATTCCTTCTCTTAAACTCACTTCAAGATTGAATTATAAATTCGGAAACTCAATTTCAGATCAGTATTTTCCTAAGACATATACCGAGGCAGGTGAATTTAATAACGGTGTTGCATCTATCGGAAACTATCAGGCAGAGACTATTATTTCAGAAACATTCGCCAACTACAACAAAACATTCGGAGTACACAAATTAGGCGTCACAGCAGGATTTTCGTATCAAAATGATGTTATCCGAACTTCCAATTTAGGAGCCAGCGATTTTGTTAATGAAGTTCTTCAAAATGAAAATTTAGGTGCAGGAAACCCTGAAAGAAATACTGTTGGAAATAACCTTATAGAGACAGAACTGGTCTCTGGTATTTTTAGAGTGAATTATGAATTCAGGGAGAAATACCTTTTCACATTTACCTCCAGAGCTGACGGCTCTTCTAAATTCGGAGAAAATAATAAATGGGCTATTTTCCCATCAGGAGCAATTGGCTGGAAAGCTGGTGAAGAGAATTTTATTAAGGAATTAGAGATTTTTGACCTACTAAAGTTCAGAGCTAGTTATGGAATTTCCGGAAATCAAGGAATTTCTCCATATCAAACCTTAAGTCGCTATGGGGTGAGCGAATATTACAACAATGGAAACTGGGTTACCGTAATAGGGCCAGGTTATGAGGTTGGAAGAACAGGACAAGGAGGAATAGAAGTATTATGGGGAGGAATTCCAAATCCTGATCTAAAATGGGAAACCACTGCACAAGTTGATTTTGGTGTTGACATGGGCTTTTTTAACGATCGGCTACAGGTAATTTTTGACTACTATGAAAAACATACTGATGATCTCCTTCAGGAAAGAATTTTACCTATCTCGTCGGGGTTTGATAGAATGTGGGTGAATGAAGGTTCAATAGCAAACAAAGGAATAGAATTGACACTTGACGGAACTTTAATACAAAGCAATGATTTTACTCTAGGTGCCACCGCTATTTTTTACAGAAACCGTAATGAAGTTACCGGTTTGGGTAGCACCACAGAATCCGGAAATTTAATTGATCCTAATACAGGAATGGAATTTAGATTTTCAGGGAATAGCTTAGCGATGTTTAGAGCCTTTCCGAATCTTTTAGCAGTCGGCCAGCCGGTAAATGTATTCTATGGCTATAAAACCGATGGAATTGTTCAGAATTTAGAAGAAGGGGTTTCAGCCGGGTTGGAAGGAGATTTGGCACAACCAGGAGAGTTTAAATATGTAGATGTTAATGGTGATGGTGTGATTTCGGTTGATGATCGAACAATCATTGGAGATCCCAACCCGGATTTTACGGCTAGTTTTAATTTAAGTCTAAATTATAAAAAGTTTGATGCAAGCATTTTCTTTAATGGAGTTTTTGGAAATGACGTCCTGAATACGCAGTCTTTTAATCAACCTAGTAACCAGCCATTACGTTGGACTCCAGATAATCCAACTAATAGTTTTCCAAGTTTAAGAGACGGGCGTCAAGTAGAATTTTCTGATTGGTGGATAGAAGATGGCTCTTTTGTTCGCATCCAAAACTTAAACCTAGGATATTCTTTTGAGATTGATTCTTTGGTATCAGCACGTGTATTCGTGAACGCAACTAACCTTTACACCTTTACAAAATTTGATGGTTATGATCCTGAAGTTGGGGGTGATGGTATTTACTGGGGAGGTTATCCCAGGTTGAGACAAGGTACAATAGGTTTGACATTAACATTTTAAAATATAATTATGAATACGAAAAATATACTTTTGATTCTCTTATGCGCAGGACTTATAAGTTCATGTGATCTTAAGGAAGAGCCTTATGGTTTTTATTCTGAGGATAACTTTCTTAAATCAGCTGAGGATTTTGAAGCAGGGGTGGGATATGCTTATGACGCGCTTACCTTTTTAGAATATTCCAGAACAATCTTCTACCTGGGAGATTTACCTTCCGAAACTGTTGGTATAAAACCAGATGAAGGTGCAGGCTCTCAAGAGCTAGACAGCTGGCAAATTCAAAATTACCCTACGAATCCTAAATTGGTAAATTTCTTCAAATATGCTTACATAGCGATTAACAGAGCTAATATTATTATTGATCAGGCTCCAGGAGCTCAAATAGATATGGATATTAAAAATCGCTATCTTGGCGAGGCATACTTCTTAAGAGCCTGGAATTATTTCAATCTTGTACGATACTTTGGATTAGTTCCTATCCATACTACAAACGTTTCAACTCTTGACCAAACTGCAGCTCCCTTGGCAACAAATCTCGATGAAGTATATAATCTGATTCTCTCAGATGTTAGAAAAGCAGAAGAACTTTTAGGTATAGATCAGAGAACAGGAAGGGCAGACAAGGTTGCCGCTCAATCCCTAGCGGCTAAGGCTTATCTTTTTATTGCTTCAGCCAAAGAGAATAATGTGCCACTTTATAGTGAGATGGATAGAGATGTGAAGCAAATGTATGATAGCGTAGCTCATTTTTCGGGAAAGGTTTTATATGATCAGTCAGTTTATAGGTTTGACGATAATCTGTTAGATATTTTTGATGTAGAAAAACCTAAAGGACCGGAACACATTTTTCTTATGTCAATGGATCGGACTGGAATGATTGAAGGCGATTACTCCAAAATTTCAAAGCTCTTCATCCCATATATCGCTGGTGGGGATATTTATTTAGATGATAAGAACGGGAATTTTACCAAATCCCATGATGGTTTTGGAACTTTTCAAACAAAGGAGACCTTTTATGCTTCATTTCCTGAAAATGATTTAAGAGCTGAATTGATGATAATAGATTCAGTATATAACCAAAGCGGAGATTTAATAGCTAATTATCCAAATGATTTTCAATACCGTTTTTCAAGAAAATATGTAGATCCATTATTCATTGGAGACAAGACCAGCACTAAACCTTACTTGATCCGGTTTTCAGATGTTGCATTGGTTTATGCTGAAGCAGTCGGTCCTACACCAGAAGCTTATGAATTAGTCAATTACATTAGAGAAAGAGCGGGCGTAGAGCCTCTCAATCCAAATCTGGGATTGGAGGAATTTAGAGAAGCTATTCTTCAGGAGCGAGCTTGGGAGCTTGCCTTCGAAGGACATAGACTTCCGGATCTCAGAAGATTTAATAAAGTTACCACTTTAGTAGAGGAGGCTTCGGGATTGTCCCCAGAACAGGTAGCATTTTACCCTTTACCTCAAATTGAAATAGATCTAAATCAAGGTTTGTAATTATCTAAAAAATTCATTTAGAAACTTATACTATGAATAATTTAAAGAAAATATTAGCATTTATTCTTATTTCTATCGCACTTTCCTGTGTAAAGGATCCTTTAGAGGAAATAGAATCTGGTGAATGGAATAATGAAAGAAGTATTATAAATATAGCATTTCAGAACCAGGTTGGAAAAGCTGAAGTATTACGAAATGATGAAAATAGCGGAACAATAATTACTGCTATCAATGTAGATGCTGTGCCTGATTTGAGTGCCATTAGTCTTGAAACTATAGAGCTTTCTTATGGAGCTAAAGCCTCCTTAAAACCTGGAGAAACTTTAAATTTTGAAAATAACGATCAAAGTGCAACTATATCTGTTAGTTCACCAACTGGAAAGACTCGCGAGTATACAATTTATGTTACTTCCTTTCAAGAAACAATTTTAGGAACCTATGATATAACAAATCTTGTAGTCTATGGAGGTACAGGGCCTGAGTATGGAGGTGGTGCAGTTCTACCATTGACAAGTAAGCCTTGGGTGTGGCCGGAAACAGATGGTCCTCAAGCGGAATTGGATAATACAATTACATTTGAAATTGAGGGGATTACAGAAGAAGGAAATACTTACGGTAAAATTATTAATGATCCCGGGCCAGATGGACTTTATGCTGACTTTACTTTTGTAGCAGATCCAGTTACTGATGTTAACCATTATTATAGGAAAATTCCTAAAGGAGAAGGTACCTGGTTGCGTAACTATAATACCGGAAACCTAATTATTACATTTTCTGATGGAACCAGTGTTTCTGGGAATTTTGTTGGAGCAGGTACTGAAGATCTGGGTAATGGATTGAGTAAAACAATAACTCAAAATGCACTTGTATTCAATTTGAATGGAACCAATGACTGGGACAAAATTTACTCAGATTATGACAAATTTGTTAAGAATCCCAGAAAATTTTGGATTGACCTAACTAAGCTTTAGCCATTCCCTTAGCTGATTATAAAATAATCACGGTATTCTTTGTCAAAATTTAGGCAAAGAATATCATAAGGGGATACTGCATTAAATTCAACATAACAATTACAGTCATGAAAATAGTTAAAATAATATTACTAATAAACCTTTATCTTTTGGGCACTTCGTGCTCTTCAGATAATGTTGATTCACCTATAGTTGATGAGGGGGAAAAAACAACAGAAATTGCTTTAAAGCTTGTGGATAATAATGCTACTCTGGAAACAAAAGCGCTATATTCTAATCTCTGGCAAATTCAGTCAAAGGGATTCATGTTCGGCCACCATGACGCTTTACTATATGGACGGGATTGGATAACAGAACAAGGTAGGTCTGATGTAAAAGAGGTGTCAGGAGATTATCCTGCGGTTTACAGTATTGACTTTGCAGAAATCATGGATGGCAGGAGTGAAGGCAATACAATGAACGAGCACAGAAAGCGTACTATTCTTGAGGCTAGAGGACGAGGTGAGGTGATAATGGCCAATGCTCATTTAAATAATCCAGTAACAGGTGGAGATTCATGGGATAATTCTAATTCTACGGTAGCAAAGGAAATTTTGAGTAGCGGGAGTCAAGCAAATATTGTCTTTAAATCATGGCTCGATAAATTAGCGGTTTTCGTAAAGGATTTAAAGGATGATAAAGGAAATGCAATCCCAATTATTTTTCGGCCTTTTCATGAGCATACCCAGTCGTGGTCCTGGTGGGGAACCAGTAATACTACGCAGGAGGAATTTATTAATCTGTGGAAATTTACTGTTGATTATCTCAAAAATGAAAAAGGAGTTCACAATCTTATTTATGCCATATCTCCTCAATTAGATGGGGTTGGAACCAAAAGTAACCTTCTATATAGATGGCCAGGAGATAACTATGTAGATTTTATAGGTTTGGATAGTTATCACGGCACTAATAGTACTGCACTTACTATAAACACTCGAAATCTTGCAGAACTTTCTAAAGAAAAGCAAAAGCCAGTTGGTATTACTGAAACAGGAATAGAAGGTATTCGCCAAGGAAATGGGCAGGAATATCCAATGTATTGGACAGAAGAAATTTTAAATCCAATTATAGGAAAGGATATTAGTATGGTTATTATGTGGAGAAATAAATACGATCCTTCCCATTCTGGTCACCATTTTTATGGACCTTATATAGGACATAGTTCTGCTGATAATTTTGTGGAATTTTATGAAAGCTCATTTACTCTTTTCAGTGGTGACCTACCGGATATGTATAGAATGCCAGATGGCGTGACCGTAAATTGACAGTAGTTTGACAACATAAACATTTACTCAAAGACAATAGTAGTTTGTTTAAAACAAGTAGGTTATACCGTTTACCTTCAAATTTCTATTGGTGTATTCAATCTTAAAATGCACCAATAGAAATGGACAATAATAATTAAAATATAAAAATGAATACTCTTTCTGTAAAATTATTAATATACCTTTTTATTTCGTTTTCTATTACAGATACCTACAGCCAAGACTCCAAAGTATTGGAATATTTATATAAGATCTCTGGAGGAAAGATTATGGCCGGGCAACATAATAAGGAGCCAAATTCAGATCCAGATAAGTGGACGGAATATATAAAGGAAACCACGGATAAATATCCTGCTTTGTGGAGTGGAGATTTTCTTTTTCAAAAAGACGATATCGACAATAGATGGATTATGATTCATGAGGCCAGGGAACAATGGAATAATGGAGCTATTATTAATTTGATGTGGCACGGATGCCCTCCTGATATAGGAGAACCTTGCGAATGGGATACCGGTTTACTTAATGCGCAATTAACTGATGCGCAGTGGAATGAGCTTTTAACTCCTGATAGTGCATTATATAACAAATGGATTTCCAGAATGGATGATATTGCAGTATATCTTCAATTTTTAGAAGACGAGGGTGTAGAGGTTCTTTTCAGGCCATTCCACGAAATGAATCAAGGACTTTTTTGGTGGGCTGGTCGTCCTGGTCCTAATGGAACAGCGGCTTTATATAGGCTTACTCACGATTATTTGACCAAGACTAAGGGATTATCCAACCTTATTTGGGTTTGGGATATGCAGGATCTTAGTAGAGATTTTGAAGATTATAATCCAGGTGATGAATATTGGGATGTGTTTGCTTTTGACATTTATGATAACGGTTATGATATATCTTGGTACAATTATATTTTACCAATAGTAGGTGATAAACCAATGGCCATAGGTGAATGTTCCAAGGTTCCTAGTGCTTCAGTTCTAGAAAATCAAAAAAGGTGGGTGTTCTTTATGCCTTGGGCCGAATTAGTGAAAGAGAGTAACACCGAAGAGCAAATAAAGGAAATTTATAAGCATAAGAGCGTAATTACCCGTGACGAGATGCCTGGCTGGAACTAAACGGTATTTTAAAGTGCTTCATTCTTTGCAAAATTAGTATTTAGACGATTTAATTATTTCGCTACCAGATAATGTGCAAAGTCAAATTATTTAAATGGTTTTAGAAACGTAATTACAATTTTTAGTTTAACAATTATTTTATGTTACAAGGTTTAGATATTGCAATTATTATAGCCTACTTGATTGCAACTATATTAATAGGTTTAGCTTTAAGAAAAAAGGCTCAAAAAAGTAAAGATGATTATCTCTTAGGGGGCAAAGATTTACCTTGGTACATGCTGGGATTGTCTAACGCGTCAGGTATGTTCGATATTTCGGGCACAATGTGGCTTGTTACACTCACTTTTGTATATGGCTTAAAAAGCATATGGATTCCTTGGTTATGGCCTGTTTTTAATCAGGTTTTTCTAATGATTTTTCTTGCAACCTGGTTGCGGCGCTCGCAGGTAACAACAGGCGCGGAGTGGATACATTTTAGATTTGGAAAGGGTAAAGGAGGAAATAGATCCCATAGCATTATTGTCGTATTTGCTATTTTAAGTTGTCTGGGGTTTTTAGCGTATGGATTTATAGGACTTGGAAAATTTGTTGAAATCTTTATTCCTTGGGATGTAGTATCTGCATACATTCCTTTCAATGTTCCTGCCGAGTACATACCTCATTTTTACGGTATTATTTTCACATTATTTGCGGTTTTTTATTCTATTCTTGGAGGAATGTCAGGTATTGTATGGACAGATGTTTTACAATATTCTATTATGACCATTTCATCAATTGCCATTGCTGTTATTGCATGGCATGCAATGGGAGATAATACACTTAACGTTCCAGAAGGCTGGTCAAACCCATTATTTGGTTGGGAGCTGGATATCGACTGGACCGGAATTATTGATGAAGTAAATGCTAAAATAGCTTCTGATCAATATTCGCTATTCGGTTTGTTTTTTATGTTGATGGTTTTTAAAGGAATTCTTTCCAGTATTGCAGGTCCGGCACCTAATTACGATATGCAGAAAATCCTTTCTACCAAATCTCCCCTAGAAGCGGCAAAAATGTCTGCTTTTTCACTAGCAGCTTTAATTCCAACAAGATATTTAATGGTAGGAGGTTTTTCAATCTTAGCTATTCTATTTTATGATGAATTGAGACTTGAAACAGCTGGTATTCTAGATTTTGAGAAAATATTGCCTGCAGCAATTGAACAATTTGTACCGGTCGGATTACTAGGCCTTTTACTGGCAGGATTACTGGCGGCTTTCATGTCAACATTTGCTGGAACCCTCAATGCCGCTCAAGCCTATCTAGTCAATGATATTTATCTGAAATATAATCCTGAAGCTTCTTCTAAAGGAGTGAAAAATATGAATTATGGAAGTGGAATCATTGTAGTTTTGATAAGCATTGTACTGGGCTTCTTTGTTCTTGATGTGAATTCAATTTTACAATGGATCGTTTCTGCACTTTATGGAAGTTATGTGATTTCTAACACTTTGAAATGGTACTGGTGGAGGTTTAACGGAGAAGGATATTTTTGGGGTATGGTTTCGGGAATAATTCCGGCAATGATAATTCCATTACTAACTGATACCCTTGATCTTTACTATTTCCCCGTTATATTAGTTATATCTCTTGCAGGAAGCATTATCGGCGCTTATTCTTTCGCTCCTACTAGTGAAAAAGTACTAATAGATTTTTATAAAAAAACTAAACCTTGGGGTTTTTGGAAACCTATTCTTGAAAAGGTTAAAAAAGAAGATCCGCAATTTGAGAAGAACACTAATTTTTCAAGGGATATGTTCAACGTATTAGTAGGAGTGATAGCTCAAACTTTACTGGTACTAATTCCTCTTTATCTCATTTTACACGAAAATATTCCTTTTCTAGTTGCCATTGCTGTTCTTGTTATATGTGTAATTATTTTAAAGAAAAATTGGTGGGATCATATTAAAAATGAAGAAAATATAAACTTAAAATAAAACTTAAGAAACGAACAATGAGTATAACTAAACAAGCTACTAAAGTCAAAAAAATTTGTCAGTACGAAGCCCTTATGAATAATCATCAGGAATTTCTTCAGAAACCTAATAAGCCACAACCCGAATCTAACGGCATAGTTCAGAGATATCAAAACCCAGTTGTGACCGCGGCTCATGCACCCTTGCATTGGCGTTATGATTTCAATTCAGAAACAAATCCATTGGGTCTTGAAAGAATAGGGATCAATGCTACCTTCAATCCAGGTGCCCTAAAATGGAAAGGAAAATATATCCTAGCTTTAAGGGTTGAGGGTGCAGATCGAAAATCGTTTTTTGCCATAGCAGAAAGCCCTAATGGTGTAGATAATTTTCAATTTTGGGATAAGCCGGTTGTTTTGCCTCAGACAGGTGAACCTGATACAAATGTTTATGATATGAGGCTGACCCTTCACGAAGATGGGTGGATTTATGGGATATTTTGTACAGAGAGAAAAGATAAGTCTAATCCAGATACATCTGCTGCAGTAGCAAATGCAGGTATAGCCAGAACTAAAGATTTAGTAAACTGGGAGCGCCTTCCAGATCTTATTTCCAACTCTGGACAACAACGAAACGTAGTTTTGCATCCGGAATTTGTTAATGGAAAATATGCCCTATATACTCGTCCACAAGATGGCTTTATAGAAGTTGGAAAGGGTGGAGGTATAGGCTTGGGATATGTAGAAGATTTAACTAACCCTGTCCTGGAAGATGAAAAGATCGTAAACCATAAAGTATACCATACTATTTATGAATTAAAAAACGGTTTGGGCCCAGCTCCCATAAAAACTGAGGAAGGTTGGTTGCATTTGGCTCACGGGGTAAGAAATACTGCGGGAGGATTGAGATATACTTTGTATCTATTTATGACAGATCTTAATGATATCTCAAAAGTCACTTATCAACCCGCAGGTTATTTTATGGCTCCAGATTATCAAGAAACCGTGGGCGATGTACCTAATGTGCTGTTCGCTAATGGATGGATTGCAGACGATGATGGCAAGGTATATATTTATTACGCTTCCTCTGATACAAGGAGCCACGTGGCAGTTTCCTCAGTAGAAAAATTGTTGGATTATGTGAAAAATACCCCTCAAGATGGCTTTACTTCAGCATCTTCAGTAAATACGATTATTGAATTGATTGATAGAAATAAATCATTATTATAACAATGACAAAAATCTCTCAACAATTTAAAGATGAAATTTCCTCTGAATTAAATGAAATCCAAAAATATTGGGAACAGTACGGAATTGATAATAAGAATGGAGGATTTGTCGGTCGAAGAGATTATAGCAATAAGCAAATTTTTGGTGCTCCAAAGGGAGTTATTCTAAATACAAGAATTCTCTGGACCTTTTCAGCTATTGGAAATTTCAAAAAAGATGACGATCTCAGGTTCTATGCAAATAGAGCCTATGAATACTTGAATAAAAATTTTCGGGATAGAGAATTTGAAGGTGTGTTTTGGGAACTAGATGCCCTGGGCAAACCTGTCAACAAAAGAAAGCAAATCTACGCCCAGGCATTTGCAATCTATGCACTCTCTGAGTATTTTATTTTTTCAGGCAAAGAAGAAGCTAAGGATTGGGCATTATCCATTTTTGAGCTTATTGAGAAATATGCAAGAGATGAAAACCTCAATGGTTATATTGAGGCATTTCAGGTTGACTGGTCTCCAATTGAAGATATGAGATTAAGCTCAAAAGATAAGAATTCGACTAAAACAATGAATACTCATCTTCACATACTTGAGGCTTACACTACCTTATTCCAAATAAGCAAGTCACAAACTGTGAAAGAAGCATTGGGGAACCTGATTCAATTATTTATCAAGAAGTTTTATGACAGTAAAAATCATCATTTCCAATTATTTTTTGACAATAATTGGGGCATAGAAGGAAATATAGTTTCTTTTGGGCACGACATAGAAGCTGTTTGGCTACTTATAGAGGCAGCAAAAGCAGTTGATAATCAAAAGTTTTTATCAGAAATAGAGATAATGACAATTGACGTTGCTGAGACTTTTCTAAAAGAGGCATATGTTGAAAATTCAGGAGTAATTAATGAAAAGAATTTAGATACAGGGCAGTTAGATGAAGATCGGCATTGGTGGCCACAAATTGAAGCTATGGTTGGTCTTAACTATGCATATTTAATCTCTGGAAAAGAATATTTTATAAAAGCTCAAAAAGATATCTGGCAATTTGTAAAAGATCATATTGTTGACAAGGAGAACGGCGAGTGGTTTTTTAGAATAGATAAATATAATATTCCATATAAAGAAGAAGATAAAATTGGAATGTGGAAATGTCCATACCACAACTCAAGGGGTTGTATTTATCTACTTAAAATGGATAATTGATGGTTATTAAACCTTTTGAACAAGTTGTTAGAATGTCATAAATGTCGAATTCACATATATAGCAGTATTTCAGGAAAATATAGGGTGCTTACCATCAGTTAAGAGGGTGGGGTTTGAGACTTATATTGTTTCAGGAATAAGATAAGGTAATTAGGTTTGTGTAATTATAAGTCCTACTTACTTGACCAGATCAAGTGAAGAACGAGGAAATACATTTACCTTACTAGGTAACCGGGAATTTATAAAGAATTCTCTGATAGCAAGAAGTAATGGTGAATACTTTCAAATCTCTGTGTTTTTCTCTCTTAAAAATTTAGATACTCAAGGCATTCAAAATAGAAAACACTAATAACATTCAAGGTTCTTGAATAATTATCGAATATTTTAAGATTAAATAAGAAGTATGAATCGAAGAGTTTTTTTTGGAAAAACAGGAATAAGTATAGCGGCCTGTGGTATAAGTTTTTTTAGTCCTTTGGCATCTAGAAAGTGGGATAGGGAATCAGAGGATCTAATTTCTGAGGATGATCAGCAATTATTTATCGGAGAGGATATAGCAGTCGCACAAACTAAATATGGAAAGGTAAAAGGATTTTTGCAGAGGGGTATAATGGTATTTAGAGGCATACCATATGGATTGGATACTTCAGGCAAGAATAGATTTATGCCTCCCCAACCACCAAAACCCTGGAAAGGAACATTGCCAGTAGTATTTTACGGCAATACAGCTCCTCAAAATATTTACAATAGAAGTCCTAAGTCTTATTCTGCTTTTGTGGATCACTGGAATTATGATGAAGTAAGTGAAGATTGTTTACGTTTAAATATTTGGAGTCCAGGTATAGATGGTTTTAAACGACCGGTTTTAGTATGGCTTCATGGAGGTGGTTTTTCAAATGGAAACGGAATTGAACAAGATGGATACAATGGCGAAAATTTTTCTCGCGATGGCAATATTGTATTCTGTTCTATTAATCATCGCCTAGGGCCATTTGGTTTTGCTGATTTTTCTGGCATATCAGAAAAATATAAGTATTCTGGAAATGTAGGAATGCTTGATATAGTTGCTGCACTTAAATGGATAAACGAAAACATCCAGAATTTTGGTGGAGATCCGAATAATGTAACAATTATGGGACAATCAGGAGGTGGCGATAAAGTATGCACTTTAGCTAATATGTCTGAAACAAAAGGTTTGGTGCATAAGGCTGTAGCTCTTAGTGGATCAAATACACGTGCTTTAGACAACTCTTATACTCGTCAGTTAGGTCGATTCATTTTAAAAGAAGCTAATCTAAAAGACGATGAAATAGACAGACTTCAGGAAATACCTTGGCCTGAATATCAACGATTAGCATATAAGGCGGCTGAAAAACTTCAGGAGCAAACAGGAAAGACTTTTATTCGCGGAAGTTTCGCGCCTAATGCGGATGGGGATGTTATTCCCGCGGGAGAATATTTTGAAAACAAAGAAAATCGACCAGATATTCCTCTATTGTTGTGTTCAACTTTTCATGAATGGAATCCAAATCGCGATAGTCCTGAATTGGAGAACATTTCTTTAAACGAAGTTATTGATAAATTAGAAAATAAGTTTGGGGATCGATCGAAAGAAATCGTAGGTGCTTATTCGATCAATTTTCCAAATGCGCGTCCCATAGAGATTTGGGCCTTAATTTTATCAAATCGTCAAACGATTATTGAAACTGCAAATGCGAAACTAAAACAAAATTCATCGGTTTATCTTGCGTGGTTTGGTTGGGAATCTCCATTATTTGATGGAAGACATCGTTCTTTTCATTGTCTTGATATAAGTTTCTGGTTTTTAAATACAGATAGAATGATTACTCATACTGGCGGTGGTATAAGCCCAAGGAAACTATCAAAAAAAATGTCCGAATCCTTAATTGCATTTATGAAGACAGGTGATCCAAATTGTAACTCTTTACCTAGCTGGCCTAAATATACTAAAGAAAATGTCGAGACAATGATCTTGGATAATCAGTGTAGTGTTCAGTATAATCCCGATAAAAGAGGAAGATTATCAATAATAAACTCATAAAAACTAAAGAAATGAGGAAATTAAGACTTTTACTTTTTTGTTTTCAAATAACGATATCTTCATGGGCGCAGAAATCACCTGAAAGTATAGAATCTTGGGTAACAACAAACGACCGCAATAGTCTCCTAGAAAAGCAAAATAATCGAATTTTTTTTAAAAAGGAAAATTCATCAAGACATCCTTCAATAATCATAGATCCCCAACGGTCTATGCAAACTATCGATGGCTTTGGTTTTGCATTAACAGGTGGTAGTGCAGAGCATTTAATGAAAATGTCAGCTTTGAAACGAACTGAACTTTTAAATGAATTATTTGGTAGTGGAGAGGAGGATATAGGAATAAGCTATATTAGACTAAGTATTGGGTCTTCAGATTTAAATAGTTTCACTTTTTCATATAATGATCTGAAAGACGGAGAAACCGATTACGATTTAAAAAAGTTTTCTCTAGCTCAGGACTTAAAAGATGTAATACCGGTAATGAAAGAAATCCTTGAGATTTATCCGGAAATTAAAATTATGGCCTCTCCTTGGTCGGCTCCAATTTGGATGAAAACAAACAATAATATAAGAGGAGGTAAGTTAAAAAAAGATTGCTACGAAGTATACGCTCAGTACTTTACAAAGTATATTCAGGAAATGAGAAAATTGGGGATTTTCATAGATGCAGTTACGGTGCAAAATGAGCCCATGAATTCAAGAAATACTCCAAGTATGTCATGGTTCTGGTTTGAACAGGCAAATTTTATTAAAAACTATCTGGGGCCTAATCTTGAAAAAAATAACCTTAAAACCAAAATTTTAATTTTCGATCATAATACTGATAGACCTGACTACCCTTTAAGTATTCTTCAAGATACTTTAGCTAGCAAGTATATTGATGGAAGTGGCTTTCACAATTACAGAGGTGATATGGAGGCAATGTCTTGGGTGCATACAGCAAGGCCGGATAAAAATATATACTTCACGGAACAAATGCTAACTGAAAAGCCTGAGAGCTCTACGATAAATATAGTAGATCCTGTTAATCGTCTGATTATTGGGGCATTATCTAATTGGAGTAGAAACGTAATTTTATGGAATCTTGCTGCCGATCCTAATAATGATCCACATACAGGTAACGGAGGGTGTACTATGTGTCAGGGGGCAATCACAATTGATGGTAATAGCGTTTCGCGTAATGTAGCATATTACACTATTGGTCATATTTCAAAGTTTGTGAAGCCAGGTTCAACACGAATATTTTCCACTCAGGGAGATGAACCAAGCATTTTTCTTTACCAGGATGAGCAGCGACCAAATGTTTATAGAACAGGTATAAGAAATAATAGTCAGGTACTTCCAAATATTGCTTTTAGAACAACTGAAAACAAAATTGTTCTAATTGTTGGAAATGATACTCTTGAAACACAAACTGTCAAGATTCAATATAATGGAAATTATGCTTCAGTTAAATTGAAAGGGGGATCAGTAGGGACTTATATATGGCATTATTAAAATCAAAACTATGAAAATGAGGTACTTTTTAATTGGTTTACAATTTTTATTATCTGGAATTAATTTTCTGAATGCACAGGAGAAAGCTTTTAGTACAGAAGGATGGTGGGAACCTGAAGGTGAAAAATTTTCTCCTGTAGTGCACGAAGACAGGAGTATAACATTTCGATTGAATGCTCCGCAAGCAGATAACGTTACCTTACTTTTTGGGGAGTGGGATATAGTCGAAAAAAAAATGAAGAAGGATGATTTAGGTAATTGGAGTATTAATCTTAAGAATGTTGAATCAGGAATTTATCAATATAACTTTCTTATTAACAACTCGTTCAAAAAACTTGATCCTGTTAATCCAAATATAAAAGTCGGCACAAATATTTACGGAAGCATCGTTGAGGTTCCAGATACTCCTGCAAGATTTGATCAGTTACAAGAGGTTCCTCATGGGGAGGTACATATCATAACCTACAGATCTATTGTATTAGACAAGACCAGAAAAATGTATGTTTATGTTCCTAAAATTTATCAAGAGTTAAAAGATGTAAAGTTTCCAGTTTTGTATTTGCGTCATGGGGGAGGAGATAACGAAGGAAGTTGGATTAACGATGGTCGTGCAAATATTATCTTAGATAATTTAATTTCTCAGGGTAAGTCAAAACCAATGCTCATCGTTATGTCAAATGGTTTGATTGATGGAAGTTGGTCTAGTGGAAGTACAATCGAGGGAATGAATACTTTAGAAGAAGAATTGATTAATGATATAATACCTTTAATTGAGAACAGGTATCATGTAAGTAAAAACAAAAAAGACAGAGCTATTGCTGGTCTCTCTATGGGTGGTGGTCAGTCTGTAGTGATTGGTTTAAGAAACCCAAACTTGTTTTCATTTGTAGGCGATTTCAGTGCAGGTCTTTTGAGCGACCCAGATATAGATTTGAGTACTTATATACCTGATTTATTTAAAATGGCTGATTCAATAAACCAAAACATAGATTTACTTTGGATTTCTTGTGGAAGCAAAGATCCAAGATTTCTAGGACATAAGAAATTTCATTCTATATTAAATAAGCACGGAATTAAAAATGAATTTCATCAGGGTTCATATGGACATGAGTGGCAGTTTTGGAGGAGTCAATTAAAGGATTTCTCTAAGCAGATTTTTATAAAATAATATAGTAATGTGTTTTTCTACTAAATGCTGTCTAAGTTTTTCTTGTCATTAGGGTTAGGGCCAAAAAAAATTAGCAAGATTAAACAGGGATATTTCTTCTAATTGATACTTATTGTACGGCAAGGGTCGAATTTTGAATTCCGCGTAGGTTGTTAAAAACCCTGAAATTTCGAAAATCACCGGAGCAGTAACTGGAGGTTAAGTAATTAAGTTATGCTTTATTTTATAAAATGACTAAATTTACCTTAAAATTTGGTTATCAGGTGGTTACAAATTCACAGATCGTCAACAGAAAATTGACGAAAGTGACAATCCCTTGTGAATACGGAGGTCTAGCCCTAGGGTTCGATTCCTGGCGAGGCTACTGGAGTAATAATAGATATTTTCTGTTATTTTTAAATTAGAGATACCTCTGTCTATAAATGCAAATTCCTCCGGGAATAGCCCCAGAGGAATTGAAAGGTCAAAAAGGGTTTAGTATATGGATCGGAGCATTTGATTTATATTTATTCTCTTTAAAGCGCAAATGGCTTAGCGAAAAAATAATATCTAGATCATTTAGACTGCACCCCGAAAAAAGAATTCTGGCAGGTTTATGGGCATCATTATTTTTACAGAGGCTGTTTAAACTATTTCATGGTTAATTCAATAAACCTAGTTTATAAACTATTTTGCCCTCAAAGATTATAATTCTTTAAAATAAAGATCCAAAGTTTTAGCTACATCAAACATTAATCACTGCTAAATAAAACTTTATTTAAAAAAAGTATAGTAACAACTAATACTTATAAGATTGCGATAAACTTTGCATTCCATTAAAAATCAAAACGCTGAGGGCCTCCTCTTCGAATGTCTTCATTAGCGTAAGATTCAAATTTTTCAAAGTTTTCACGAAAAGCATTAGAAAGTTTAAATGCAGCCTTGTAGTAAGCGGAATCATTATCCCAGGTTTTACGAGGACTTAATACAGCATCCGGAACTCCGGGGCATGTTCTTGGTTGTGCGACACCAAATACCGAATGAATATGATAATCTTTGTAGGTATAATCAGGATTTATGCTACCGTCAAGAATTGCATTTACCATGGCTCTAGTATATTTTAGTTTTATACGTGTACCTACCCCATAAGCACCACCGGTCCATCCGGTATTGATTAACCATACATTGGCTCCACTTTCTTTGATTTTTTTGTTTAACATTTCTGCATATTTAGTGGGGTGTAATGGCATAAAAGGCGCTCCAAAACACGCAGAAAATGAAGGCAAAGGTTCTACAATACCTGCTTCAGTACCAGCTATTTTTGAAGTATACCCTGAAATAAAATGATAGGCAGCCTGGCTTGCGGTCAATTTTGAAACCGGGGGTAATACACCAAAAGCATCAGCGGTGAGGAAAAAAATATTTTTTGGCGTGCTCCCTACAGAGGGAATCTGTATATTCTCAATATAGTGTATTGGATAGCTTACCCGTGTATTTTGAGTTATAGAGGAGTCGTTAAAATCTATTTCAGAGTTTTTTACGACCGTGTTTTCAACAAGCGCACCCGCTTTAATTGCATTGAAAATGTCGGGTTCTGATTTTTCATTCAGGTTGATCACTTTTGCATAGCAGCCTCCTTCAAAATTAAAAATAGTGTTATTAGGATCCCATCCGTGTTCATCATCTCCTATAAGTTCGCGTTCAGGGTCTGCAGAAAGCGTGGTCTTTCCTGTGCCTGATAACCCAAAGAATAGTGCGGTATCCTTATCTTTTCCAACATTGGCAGAACAATGCATAGGCAATACATCATGATAAACCGGGAATAAAAAATTTAAAGCAGAGAATATTCCTTTTTTTATTTCTCCCGTGTAGCCTGTGCCACCTATTAATACCGTTTTTTCTTTAAAGCTGATTACCGTAAAGTTTGAGTTGTGGGTACCGTGTATTTCTGGATGCGCCTTAAAACCCGGAGCATTGATAACTGTCCATTCTTTGGTGAAGTTTTTAAGTTCAGATTCTTTCAAACGTAAAAACATATTGTGTATGAATAAATCTGACCATGCATATTCAGATATGAATTCTATATTTAGTCGGTATTTATCAAGTGCACAAGCATAAGCAAAGCGTTTATAAATCTTTTTTCCTTCTAAATAATCGAGGATGTCTTTTTTAATGCGGGCAAAATTTTGAGGATTTATGGGTTGGTTGATAGATCCCCAATCTACAGGTTCTTTAGTAATCTCATCTTTTACAATAAAGCGATCTTTCGGGGACCTTCCCGTAAAAGTTCCTGTTTGTATAGCAATACTGCCTGAGGAAGTTTTGACTCCCTCATTATTTTCAATAATAAGTTGACTTAGTTTTTCTGGATCCAACTGAAATGCTACTTGAGCATCATCTAAAACGTTATCGTTCATAATGAGTGTTTTAAATATTTCATGGCAATTTGCTTAAAATATAAATGATAAGTTGTGTTTTAATGAATTTTATTAATTTTTATTAAATTTTAAGCGCGTATTTCATAAATGCATCGAAAAATGATGTGAAGTATAATTCATTATTAAAAGTAATGCCATTTGCGTAAGACTATATAATTTGATGCTGTTTACGGTCTTTTAAGGCGCGCCAAATTTTATATGGGTGATATATAAGACTCAGCTTTTAGTTAAGGCATTTTTAGAAGAGGGCAGTAGTTATTCATCATCTAATGATTGTCTACAGGTACTTTTGATAAACTGCCGGGTTAATTTAAAGGCTTTGGTATAAACTGAGGGAACTCTATTTGTGGTTAACTTGCAAGTAAACTTCATTAAATCTCCTTCCTTAACATCATGAAAATCAATACCTGGTAGTGGACTTTCTGCGCAGTTTATAGGTCGGGAAAAATCTTCTAAACCATTTCTGGCGATTAGATTCAGTTTTTTATTAATAAAAATTACTTTTTCCTCACTTAGTTTATCTTTTAATATATCCTGTGGCACAGGCACTAAATCCCTACCAATAACCTGGCCATCTCTGGAAATGGAATCACCAATGGTGAACCTATTTCTAAATAGTGTATGAACTGTCGCAACTTTTACAAACCGACTGTCCTTATTAAAGTCAAGTGTCTCATAATAGGAACCTTCGCCATTCCTCACATCATTATTGTTCATAAATGTTGATATATTCGATTCGGTCATGTCATACCAGATTTCATGCTTTTGGTATTCATAACCTTCAAGCAAACTACCATCGGGTTCTATATTGATAGCACATCGTGTGTACATTTTTACAGAGGTTGCTTGATAATGAAAGCCATCTGTCTCTATATAGAGTGGGATTTTGTATTTTTTATTTAGTTCCCATTGTCCCTGTAACTTATAACACGGAAAATTACAATCTGCCGGAAGCTCCTCCAATTTAGTGTATGGATTTACGAATTCGGTTTCAAAAGCCCATCTTAACGTGTAATCTCTTGGGTAATCTTCAACATTTGTTTTGGTGGCTTGAAGATCTAAAATTAGTAACGTTAAGGAAATCAATAGTAAAGCGGCCAATATGCCTATTAGCCAGTTCTTTTTTCTTGAAGTCTCAGGTTTGGGTAAATTACTTGTGGTAGCATTTTTCTCCAGTTCTTTAATTTTAAGTACGCGATCTACATTCTGCAAGGTTCTCTCATACTCCCCAGGAGTTGCCGTCCCATTTATTAAACGTGAAAACTGGGCATCACTATAACCAAGGTCACGTGCAATTTTAGAATTACTGGAGTTTTTAAATCTTTTCTTATCAGATTCAAATGTGCCGTAAAGCTTCTCAAGTTTTTCTGTAATTCGTGCGTACAGTTCTTCCATTTTCTGAAACCAATATTAAATTGAGTATCGTTAATATTATTGTACTAATATATGTAAATACCTTATTTTTTGAAGGATATCATTTCTCATTTTTTAAGAAAATGTTAAAGTCTGGATCGCTTTACGATGTCTTTTAGAAAAAATATGGAAGCATATTTACATATTATGATATCTACCAAAGGACTAAGAATTGATACTATTACATCGTAGTACAAATTAAGAGTTACTTTATTTAGATGGAAAATTAATAGATCGCACTTCTCAAATTCCATATAATTTTTCTTTTAACTGAATGAATGGTTAGATGATAACATTTCTTTTCAAAATATG
>CETA01022248.1_pt1 | contig 28333 bp, 37 predicted proteins | sample 531251 | NCBI WGS metagenome assembly CETA01 (sample SAMEA2622362, study PRJEB7988) | marine metagenome | biome: marine biome (ENVO:00000447); feature: mesopelagic zone (ENVO:00000213); material: "saline water (ENVO:00002010), including plankton (ENVO:xxxxxxxx)" | depth 380 m
AGGCAAACCGCATAGGTCTAAAAGCCAATCAAGCATGTGGGTTTCCAATTCTGTAGCAGCAGGGCTAGTCGACCAAAGCATGCCGTTAATACCGAATCCAGCTGAAAGCAGCTCACCTAAAATTGCTGGGGCTGATGAATTGGCAGAAAAATAACCGAAAAACCCTGGATGCTGCCAATGGGTTATAGCCGGGGCAATGAGACTATTTACATCATCTAGTAGATCAGTGAAAGGTTCGGGTGCTTCTGGTGCTCTTTCGGGTAGCGATGCTCTCACGTCACCTGGTTTGACATCAGGGGTAACTGGTCGTTCTTCGAGGTGTTCAATGTAATCGGCTATCCAATCAATCGTCGAATGGCCCATTTCTCGGAATTCGTCTGAGGTGAAATGTTTTGGAGGTTTTGTTGTCATTGAAATTTCTTCCCGTGTTTAGATTCTTCTTTAGGAAACCTTCCAAAATTGTCCGATAAACCTAAAGAAAGTGTCAAGAGTTGGCGAATCATCAAAGCAGTTGCTCCCCAAACAGTATCACCCTCAAGTTCGAAGAAGGTAATAGAAACCCAGCCATTGGGAAGCTCCCATTCTTCTTCACGCCAGACTTCATCTAGTAGGAGTTCACTCACTGGTACATGTAATATTTTTTCGACTTCGTAAATATTTGGTTCCAAGTTAGGTCGTTCTGGAAGAACGGTTACAAAGGGATGTATAAGGCTTCTGCTGCCTACTGTGACTATGGGATCTAAACGACCGAGAGGGTTTAGTCCTTCTGTTTGAATTCCTATTTCTTCATTAGATTCACGGCATGCCGTTGCCCATAAATCATGATCGGAATCTTCGACGCGGCCTCCAGGAAAAGAAACCTCATGTCTATGGGAACTTAGATTTTTTGATCTTCTAGTGAGTATTAAATGCGGGTCATATTCATCATAAATACCTACAAGTACTGCAGCATCTCGTTCCTCACCTGTAGGGATTCTTCCTCTAATGCCCGCTGGAACACGGTTTGTTAACGCATCTACCACTCGTGCAAGTTCAATTTTTTTATCTTGAGATTCGAACCACGGCGAAACATCTCCCAAACGCCAAGACTTAGGACGCGGAATTACTTGCATACCACCACGTTGGTTTTTCTGTGGTTCCATCAATCAAGACTACCTTCGCCGTAAAACACTTCTGGCCGGGCATATGCCCGGCCAGAGTAAAACAGTTATAAGAACTGTTACATCATGCCGCCCATGCCGCCCATGCCGCCCATGGGATCCATTCCACCACCAGGCATTGCTGACTCTGGCTCTGGCTTGTCAGCAACTAATGCTTCAGTTGTTAATAGAAGTGCTGCGATTGAAGCAGCATTCTGCAAAGCAGCTCGAGTGACCTTCGCTGGATCAATCACTCCAGCTTCAACTAGATCAACTAATTCTCCAGTTGCCGCATTCAAGCCTGTTGAACCCGAAGCCATCTCAATTTCTCTAACCTTAACAGCGCCTTCAAAACCGGCGTTGTCGGCTATAAGCCTTGCTGGAGCTTCGAGAGAAACATGAACAATTCTTGCTCCTGTTTCTTCGTCTCCTTCAAGATCACCTATTACAGACTCAATAGCTGAACGTGAGCGAATTAAAGCAGTACCGCCTCCGGCTACAACTCCTTCTTCTATGGCTGCACGTGTCGCTGAAAGAGCATCTTCTATCCTGTGCTTCTTTTCTTTAAGCTCCACTTCAGTAGCAGCTCCAACCTGAACGACTGCTACACCGCCGGCTAATTTAGCCAAGCGTTCCTGCAGTTTCTCTTTGTCCCAATCGGAATCTGTCTCATCAATTTCACGTTTTACCTGAGCGATTCTTCCTTCTACAGCTGATGCTTCACCTGCACCTTCAATAATCGTTGTGTCGTCTTTAGTGATTACGATTTTTCTAGCAGTGCCTAGCATGTCAAGACTTACGCCTTCTATTTTTAAGCCAACTTCCTCACTTACGACCTGTCCTCCAGTGAGAACAGCCATGTCTTCTAGCATTGCTTTGCGTCTCTCGCCGAAACCAGGAGCTTTAACTGCTACCGAGTTAAAGGTTCCACGAATCTTGTTGACTACGAGAGTCGCCAATGCTTCACCTTCAACATCTTCAGCAATTATCAACAGGGTCTTTCCGGTTTGCATGACTTTTTCAAGCAGGGGTAGAAGATCTTGAACGGAAGAAATCTTCCCTTGGTTGAATAGCAAATAAGGATCTTCCAAAATTGCCTCTTGCCTTTCAGGGTCAGTTACGAAATATGGTGACAGATATCCCTTATCGAACTGCATACCTTCAACGAAATCAAGATCCATACCAAAGGTGTTTGACTCTTCGACAGTTACAACACCGTCTTTACCTACCTTGTCAATTGCTTCAGCTATAACTTCTCCGATAGCAGCATCGGCAGCTGAAATAGCTGCGACGTTTGCGATCTGATCTTTTGAGTCGTCGACTCGGACTGACTGGTCAGCTATGGCTTCTACTGCTGCAGATACTGCCTTTTCGATACCCTTTTTTAAGCTCATAGGGTTGGCTCCTGCCGCAACATTTCTTAATCCTTCGCGAACAAGGGCTTGCGCTAGAACAGTAGCTGTGGTCGTACCGTCTCCTGCAATATCATTTGTCTTTGTTGCAACTTCTTTTACTAACTGAGCGCCCATATTCTCGAAGCTGTCTTCAAGTTCAACTTCTCTAGCAATGGAAACTCCGTCGTTGGTAATAGTAGGTGCGCCGAATTTTTTATCGAGAACTACATTTCGTCCTTTTGGTCCAAGTGTTACTTTTACGGCATCAGCTAACTTGTTGACACCTGCTTCAAGGCCACGGCGAGCCTCTTCATCAAACTTTAAAATTTTTGACATCTTTTGGGACCTACTTCACAACCGCGAGAACGTCGCGAGCGTTAAGAATCAATAGATCCTCACCCTCTGCGGCTATCTCGGTTCCACCATATTTGCTGTAAACAACTGTGTCGCCTACACCAACATCCATTGGTATTAGCTCTCCGCTCTGTTCACTGCGTCTGCCAGGTCCTATTGCTAGTACTTCACCAGTTTGTGGTTTTTCCTTTGCTGTATCAGGTATTACAAGACCACTTGCAGTAGTCTCTTCTGATTCGCCAGGGCGGACCACAATACGGTCCTCAAGAGGCTGAAGGTTCATAGAAAACTCCGATTCTTTGTTTCTTAGATAGGCCAAAATTCATGAATTGAACAACAATTCTTTTTGGCACTCTCTTTAGTCGACTGCTAACGATACGTCTAAAATGTGTGTAATTCCAACATTTTTCGCCTGTTTATAAAGCAAAATTTATGTATCAGGCTTAAACTAAGCCTAAATTCGGGTCTACACCAGTATTTAAAGGGCTTGGACCCATTTTTTTAAGCCTCCAGTACCCAGCAGCTGCAACCATGGCAGCATTGTCTGTGCACATAGCTCTTGAGGGAAGACACCCTTTAACCCCTGTTAAGTCACAAACTTCCATAAATCTGTCTCGTAAACGCGAATTGGCTGCCACTCCGCCGCCTAGACAAGCTGCCTCAACTCCTGTCGATTCAAGTGCCCATTTGAGTTTCGTAACTAATGTATCTACGACTGCTTCTTGGAAAGATGCCACAACATCTTCTGTAGCTACATCAGGATTTGAACGAACATGATTGACTACAGCCGTTTTTAGTCCACTAAAAGAAAAAGCGAATCTTCTATCGTCAGGCAAAGTCGCAGGATTTTCTTGCACCAAAGAGCGTGGATATTGAAAAGCTGATCTATCCCCCTCTAGAGCTAAATTGTCAATAGCTGGACCTCCCGGATAACCAAGTCCTAAATATCGGGCTACCTTGTCAAAAGCCTCCCCGGCTGCATCATCGAGTGTCGAACCTAACACGCTATATTTGCCTTGTTCTTCCATTAAGACAAGTAACGTGTGACCTCCAGAAACGAGTAAAAAAACAAGCGGTAATTGAAGATCTGGATCTTCTAAAAAAGAAGCGTACAGATGTGCTTCTAGGTGGTTAACTGCAATAAATGGAACATCCCAGACTGTTGCCAAAGCTTTAGCTGAGCTAACTCCCACCAGTAATGACCCCACAAGACCTGGACCCGCTGTTGCCGCGACTGCTTCAATTTGGTCTCCCTCCACTCCTGCAGCGACTAAGGCTTCTGCAACTACTGGGACTATCAATTCGACATGAGCCCTGCTAGCTATTTCGGGCACTACACCGCCAAATCTTTCATGTAAATGAACCTGGCTACTTACTATTGAGGAACGTATCAACTTGGAAGATTCCACCACTGCTGCTGCAGTTTCGTCGCAAGAGGTTTCGATCCCCAGTATAAGATCAGCCATTTTTCACCTCTGCTTGTAAAAACTTTTTATTAGTTTCTTCAATAGTTTCTTGGACTTTCTCGTCAAATAAGTCATTCAGCCACATAATCAAAGCATCTTCATTTGTATCACTGTAATAATTTGGTCGGACCCCAGCGGGCACAAAACCAAACTTTTTATACAAGCTCTGGGCTCTCATATTTCCAACTCTTACCTCAAGAGTGATTGCTACGAGACTCAAAGCAATTGCTGAACTGCAGAGATCTGCTAATAATAAACGCCCTAATCCAAAACCTTGACTGTTGGGACTTACCGCCATCGTGGTTACATGCCCTTCATCATGAAGTCGCATCAAACCAGAATGTCCTACGATTTTCCCCACTTTCTCTATCACCCGATGTGAATACTTTTCAGAACATAGTTGTTGACGTAAAAAACTAGGAGACCATGTAGTCGAAAAAACTAAGTCGTCAATTGATAATATTTCTCCAACATCATCCTCAACAGCATCCCTGATTTCTATTTCTCCAACTACCATGCTCATTTCGAAGCATTTCTAGTTGACCAATTAATTTCTGCATCAGGTTTACGTAAATAAATAGGTTCAAGATCCCAAGGTTGAACAAACTCTTCACGCATTGCACGAGCATGAGCGAGTTGAACCATTGCGCGTGCGCTGGGATGCGCCAATCCTTGCTCTGCAAGTTCCACTCTTCCAAGACTCTCGAAAATCTCCGCGTAACGAAGCGCCCCATCGCCCACCAGTAAACTTGGCTCATCAAAAGTTTGTATTTCAGCAGCTAAGTCTTCTGCTGTGCAAACATTTGCATCACGCACTCTTTGAATCCCTCCTGGAACTCGGCGGAATAGAGCAGTAAATAATTCTCCCCGCCTGGCATCCATTGCCGAAACGATTAACCGACTTGTCCATCTAGCTGGAAAAGCAAGTAGGTCTAAACTTGAAATTCCAATTACTGGAAGAGTTAAAGCATGTGCAATAGAGATTGCTGTTGCTATACCCACTCTCAATCCCGTAAACAGACCCGGTCCGATATCAACTGAAATAGCGCCAAGTTCGGAATAATTGATTCCAGCTTGTTCTTTAATAAACGCTATTTGTGGAGAAATACTCTCAGCGTGTCTTCCATTGATACCACTGTGTGCTGATGCAAGTACCCCCTCATGGCCACCGATAGCACAACCTGCTTGAGAACTAGCGGTTTCAATAGCAAGAATCAACATTGTTATCCTCTGATTTGTGTTGAGAACGACGACACAAGACTAACCAATTCAGACTCTCTCTCTAACCATTTATGACCTATAGGGCTGAAATCGATAATGCGATCATTTAGACCTTCACCGAGGCTTAAAGTAATTTCCAAATAACCCTCTGTTAAAACCGAAGAAATCACATCGCCCCATTCAATAACAGTCAAAGAATTAGTATCTATTAGCTCCGACAAGCCAAGTTCTTCAACTTCTTGAAAATGTTCTAAACGGTAAACGTCAAGATGATTTAAAATAAGTTCTCCCTCATATCTATTGGCGAGAGTGAAAGTTGGAGAAGTAATCGAATGCTCAACACCTAAAGCCAAACCTAAACCTTGAGTAAACGCAGTTTTTCCAGCACCTAAGTCACCAGACAAAACAACTACATCCCCTGCTTGGAAAACTTTTGCCAATAACGACGCCAAATCACGTGTTTCTTCAACTGAAGATGTTTTGGCCGAAACAGCTGGTACAAGATTTGCCTCTTCTTCAGTCATTAATTATTTCCTTTGCTTTGCGAAAATCAGCTCTCATGTTTTCGATGACACCTGCTCGCCCTCTAAGAGCTGCCGCAGGATGAAAAGTAGGAATCAGACTGTAACCCAAATATTCATATTTTTTACCTCTTAATTTTGTTATTCCAATTTTTGTATCCAGAAGAAGTCTGGTAGCAAAATTTCCGAGAGTAATTATTACTCTTGGTTTAATTATCTCCAATTGTGCTTCAAGATAAGAACGACACGCCTCTATTTCCTCTGATTTAGGATCTCGATTTTCAGGTGGTCGACATTTCACGACGTTAGAGATATAACACGCTGAACGGTCCATGTTCATTTCTTCTAATAAAAGGTTGTCTAAAAGTTTTCCTGAACGACCGACAAAAGGGACTCCCAAACGATCTTCTTCAGCACCGGGAGCTTCACCGATGAACATTAAGTCTGCGTTTACAGAACCTGTTCCAAAAACAGGTTGATTCCTGTGTCTAGCTAAAGAACACTTTGTGCATTCTGAAACCTCTTTTGAAATCAGATTTATCGTTTTAGACACAACAAAAGACTATCTATTTTAAAGCACTACAAAATGCGATTAAACACAGGCTTGACGAATAGCTTTCTCAGTTACAAATACACTTAGAGTTCTTGCTATATCGAATTTACGAGAATCGGCATCCAATTTTTTTGTAGACACCGCCACTACAGCATCGCCATCCATTCTGGTGTGAGCTGGAAAGATAGAACGCGCAATACCATCGTGACTTGATTGAGAAAGGAGAAAACATTCAGACTTTGTAAGAGACAAATTTGTCATAACAACTCCAAGAGTAGTATTCATCAGTTCAGTTGTTTCTGTGGCTTCTTCCATTTCGGGTAATCCAAAACTCTCTTTTATAAAAGACTCAGAAATTTCCTCATCAAACACATCGCCTGCCGCATTCACGGCAAACAAAGAACAAACGACCACACCTTCAACTTCCGCTGAAGCGATCCCTATACCTCCGTTGCTTAAATTCCCTTTACCACGCCAATTTCCGGTAGTCGCTCCAGTACCGGCACCAATTCTGCCAGTTGCTAGTTCACTCTTATTATTTTCACCGTCTAAACAAGCAATTCTTCCTTCATTTAAGCCAGGGCGAACGGATGAGCTCCCCACCCCTAAGTCATATAAAGACATCCCCACAACGATCGGCACAGCACCTTGTGCAGTAGGAAAACCTATATCTGATTCCTCTAAGAATTCAACAACACCGATCGTGGACGCAAGACCAAATGCGGAACCGCCTGAGATCACTACTGCGTCAACATTCTCAACTGTTCGTTCGGGAGCCAGTAATTCGAACTCTCTGGTAGCGGGTGCTCCGCCTCTGACTTCACCAGAAGCAACAACATCATTCGGGAATCTAATAACTGTGCACCCTGTTCTAGCTTCTGTATCAGTCCAATGGCCTATTTTTATCTCGTCAAACGGTAACTTCATTTAATCGACGGTACATGCCATTTGATTTAGTCAGCTAATTTGCTTAACCGTTTTTTTACTTCATGCTCAGAAAGGCCTTCAATAAGAACTCTCTTTTTTTTGGACTTATGACCTGAACGAATTGAAATCAAATATTTTGGAATTTTTAAACTCTTTGCCAATATCCGACAGACAGACTCGTTTCCTCTTCCTCCTACTGGTGCTTCCGTAATCCTGATCTTAATAATTTCACCTTGTAATAAAATCTTTTGTTCTTGTGCTCGTGGAATTACGCGCGCCTCGATTATGCAACTATTTTCCATAAGTAGACCTATTAAGAAACTCAAAGACCATCGCTAACAATCTCTTCTAACTTGTCGTCATAACACTTAATTACATCTACCCAGTCAAAACGTCTCATAGCTTCCCCCAAGCCCGCAACATTTTTTTTCCAATTATCTATATCATTTAAAACTTCTCGTAAGCGATCTGCCATTTCCTCATTTGAGTAAAAGACAAAATCATGCCACTGTTCTGGCACAATTTCTGGATAACTAAGACGCTTTGGCAAAACTGGAATCGCTCCCGCTGATAATGCCTCAACTATAGAAATGCCAAAAAACTCGTGCATCGCGGAGCTGACTACCACGTCCGTTTTAGATAGTAAAGATATGTATTCACTCCTAGGTAAATAGCCTGAACTAACAATAAATTCACTTAGTTTTCCAAATTGTGACTTTATTGCTTCAGAATCTTCAGGAGAATTTTCTCCGGTTACTGCAAAATTAAATCGAACACCTTCTTCGTTGAGTTTTATTAAAGATGCAATAAAGGCTTCAGGATTCTTGTCGTATTCCCAACGATGATTCCATAAAACCAAAGGAGGGTTCTCAACACTATCTGAAGATACTATTTCTGATAATTCGACACCTACAGGCACGACATGCATTTTGTCAATTGCTTGCTCTAAAAGATGCGAATGAGACATGTCAGGAACATTACTGAGAAATTCAGGCAAAGCTTCTATAAGACTCTCTTTATGAAAATTGGAATTTAACCAAATTTGGTCCGCAATGGCCATATTCTTCCAGTTAACAAATTTCATTGAACTACCTTGAGGCTGACTTGAAGACACAGGATATGTAAGTTGGTTTTCATGCTGGTACAAAACCACTGGCGGATCTCCGATAAAACGTTTTGTGAAACCCAACCATGCTGCCAGATCAATCATCCCACTCGCCAATACAACATCTGGCTTACCTTTATCGTTGACTATCTCTTGAGTTTCCTCAGCCATAGTTAAAGCAGATCCTCTTACTCGCCATCTCCAAAAAGAACCAGGATGTGAAATAAAAGAAATTTCATGCCGAGTGTGCTTCATTAGGCCCTCAGCCCATGCCTGGTGAGAACCGCTATGAAATGGTTCGAGAAGTAAGACCTTTAATTTCGTTGCCATCAGGCTCAATACCTTCGGGGAATTCTAGCTCCTAGAGAAGTGAGGATTTCATAACCTATTGTTCCTAATAGTTCTGCTACATCAGAGACTGCTAAGACACTGCCCCCCTGTGCTCCTAATAAAACCACCTCATCACCAACTTCTATCGACTCATCGACTTCAACAATTAGTGAATCCATTGTTACCACGCCACGTATCGGCCAGTGAGCTCCCCTTATGAGTACTTCCCCACCATCCCACCAACCTCTAAAAATCCCATCAGCATAACCAATTGGAATTGTTGCTATTCGAGTGTTTCTACTCGCCTTCCATCGGTGTCCGTAACCGACTCCTTCTCCACTTTCCACTGTTTGTAAATGACTCACTTCGCTACGCAACCAAACAGCAGGTTTTAATCCAAGCTCTTTAAATCTCTCAGAAAAAAATTTTGACGGTTCAGTCCCATAAAGACCTATCCCAACACGAACCATTGAGCGATGGGTTTCAGGCCATTCTAAAGTCGCAGCAGTGTTAGCTTGATGCACTACCTGTGGAACATATCCGGCGCTAGAAAGCTCCTCTAATACTCGATCAAAAAGTTCTATTTGAATCTTATTGAAAGGATCTGTCGGGTTGCTTGCCAACGCGAAATGTGTGAACAAACCTTCTAATTGAATTCCTGATTCGACCAGATAACTAGCCAATTCAATAATTTCGTTCGGTCTAACCCCGACTCGATGCATTCCAGTATCAACTTTGAGGTGTACAGGGGCTTGTTCATCTGCAACAGAAGAAAATGCGTCAACTCCTGTTCTTGTGTAGATGGTTGGGCGGACACCGCCGAGTTTTACCACTTCTTCCATTTCAGTTGGCCGTGGTTCTGAAAGTATAAGAATGGGAGCTTCGACACCTTCTCTTCGTAAAGTAGCTGCCTCTTCAACAAAAGCTACTGCAAGCCATGTAGCACCTGAAGCCAAAACTTGTTTGGCTACTTCTGCAGCACCATGTCCATATCCGTCAGCTTTGACGACAGCGCAAAGCTCGACCGAATCATCCAATAGCTCACAGAAAATAGAAGTATTTTTTGAAATAATTTCTAAATCAATTTCAGCCCAAGTCGGTCTCATCAGAAACTCCAAGCTCTCTATCTACCCCTACATCAACGAGGGTCTCGATTAAACAAGTAACTAAATCATTTGCAACAACTCCTGTTGGAGGTAAACGATTTAATAGCTGACCATGAACATGAGCTCCGGAAGAAGCCGCTTCAAGAAGTCCCGCTCCTCTTGCTAGGAAAGCGCCAATAATTCCTGCTAAAACATCTCCTGAACCCGCAGTAGCTAACCTTTGGTCTCCTGAATTTATAATTCGAGTGTTTCCTTTTGGATCAGAAACAACCGTTGTAGGTCCCTTTAGAAGAACAACAGAACCAGTTTCTTCTGCACACTTTCTAACTGCAGATATACGATCAAGTGATGGTTTTTCACCCATCATTTTTTCAAATTCCCCTTCGTGCGGAGTAAGAATTATTTGAGATTTGTTAGGAAAGTCATTCTTGTCAAATGCATGAAGAGCATCCCCATCAAGCACCACTGGGCATTTTAATCTACCAACCAACTCTTTTATCCCATTAAGCAACTCTGAGTTCCTTCCGAGGCCTGGACCAATTACAAATGATTTAAAGCGACTGATCTCATTTTCATCTATCGACAAATCAGTTTGCAGAGGAAATGAAACTGCCTCTAATGGAACTTCTAAAATTTTAACTTCAGGTGAAGAAAAGCGAATATAACCAGCCCCTGCCCTTTGTGCCGCACTCACTGTCAATATCGCTGCTCCCTCCATTCCTTCCGAACCGGAAATCACCCAACAAGCTGATTTCCATTTATGTGACTCCTTGGCCCTCGATGGGATCCATCTTGATACATCGTCATCAGTTACTAGGCCGCAGGATAAGGAAGAAGTGTCTAGACCAATATCTGCAATCTCCAGTTCTCCACTCAGACAAGCACCATCTGAAAAAATATGTCCTGGTTTGAGCGCATTAAAAGTTAAAGTTTTTTTTGCTTTAAAAGGCCTCCCAATCGAACAACCTGTATGCCCATCAACTCCTGAAGGAATGTCAACAGACAATACAGTCGAGTTCGTTAAAGGAGCTTCATATGGTCTCTTCAGGCCAGTTCCATATGCGGCATCTATAACCAGATCTGCATCTGGCAATTCTTTAGGAGTTTCATCAGCATTGATAAGTTGGACACGCACACCTCTCCGTTCCAATCTTTTAGCTGCTACTTTCCCATCTTCTCCATTGGAACCTTTTCCTGCAATAACGATTACCCTGCGTCCGTAAGCTCCACCCAGTTCTCTTAAAACTGAACGCGCCACAGCTGCTCCGGCTCTTTCAATCAAAACCTCCGTAGAGCATGATGAAGATCTATCAATCTCTCGCATCTCTTCTATAGTCGCAATTGGAATCAAAACAGAACTACTTTCAAAATCAAGAAGCTCACAATGCGACCACTGTCGCGAGAGCCGAATTGTCAGTATGGGTAATTGAAAGTTCCCAACGAGTTACACCTGCTTCTTCAGATAGCGAAAAAGCTTTCCCATGCAAACACAGAGTTGGTTGTCCTGAAGGTTCACGCACAACTTCAATGTCATACATAGGCATTGACCCTAAACCCAAACCCAAAGATTTAAGTGTTGCTTCCTTAACAGCAAATCTAGCTGCATAACGTTCTGCAGGATCATCAGCTTTTTCGGCATATTCACGTTCTGAAGGCCGAAAAAGTCTAGAAACAATCCCAGGAGTACGGGAAAGAACTCGACGGAATCTTTCCACATCAACCAAATCAACTCCGATCCCTATCACAACAAAATCACCCCGCTAACCATCAATCAAACCGTCTTAGTCTTTCAGCAACTGAATCAACCGAATCAATTAACAATTCTTCAATACTTTGCTCAGAAAGAAAATCGTCTCTGAAGGATGGTTCCGTTTCTCGGACAGCATCCTGAATAGCTTCATAACGGTTGTGATACCCGTTTAGAACTGTTCTTATCTCTTCAATACTTAAATTTTCACTTAAAGAAATATGAAGCAAATTTATTCCAGTAGTCTCGCCATCTTTGACTTCCGGAATCAATAAAATTGTCCTTTCGTCCCTAAGCCCTTTGGTTAACAAAACTTTTTTGCTTGTTGCAACCCTATGTTTAGTTCCTCTTAACTCGAGATCTCTTTCTACTCGCGATTGGATTCCTACTGAAACACCGTCTCTGTCAACAATTGTCAAAGTCGGATTACCCGCATCCAACCCACTGATCCGGTAACGGGTATATCCGGTGACTTCATCAATTGCTATATCTAAACTCACCAAAAGTTTCAAAGTCTCATAGCTAATGCAATCGCGTGAAGTCCCTGCCTCTAAAACTCTTTTTACCAAAGAAACATCCAACAAATTTTCATCACTACGAGAAATTCCAACGGTTACAGTTTTAGCTTGATGTTTTATAGCGTCAACCGGTCTCGTCAACTCTTCAATTGCTAATACCAGAGCTTTGGCTAATTCATCTATGACTAGAGACGGTGTCCCAACTCTTCCAAACTCGATTTGATACAAGTCAAGAGGTATCTCACCCAGCGAATAACGTAAAAGAGAGGCTAAACGGACCGAAGTCGATGCTTCTAAATGACCATTTAAACGTCCGTTTCGCAACTCATCGAAAAAGAAGTTTGAAACTTTACGAATATCTTCACGCAAATGATTAAATACTTCGTCATTTGGGATAATGCTCTGTTCTGTAAGACGATCGTTTGCAAGTTTTTCAATCACCGCATGAGCGACACGCAAGGGCTGAGCTTGGTTGTCAATAGAACAGGCGGCTTCATATCCAAAAAGATGACCAGCCATAGTAGCAAGAACAAAAGCTAAATAAGGGTGAGTTGAAGGAACAGAAATCACATCAAGAGCATCAGGAAACTTATTCGGTTCGGAATCGGTTATAACAATAGGTGCTGCTTTATGTGCTCGAAATATTGCTACCTCCTTAGCAATATCATCAATTGTTGAACCTGTAATTCCATTGGCGCATACAAGAATCATCGGTTCTGAAGACAGATCAATATGTTTTTTATCCTCAATCACGTCCGAAGCAATTGACTTATAACAGAGTTCAGAAAGTTTTATTCTTATCTCTTCTGCCGCTATGACATTTCCGCCACTCCCGACTATCGCCCAATGACGATGCGGTGGTGCAAATTGATTAGCTAGTTTTGAAATATGTTCACGTAGATCTAATAACTCTTCCATTGCTTCGGGTAAATAATTAAGAGCCTTAAGAATTGCTTTTCCATCAGAGTTTTTATTTACAGAAACAACTTCAGACATCGCGAAGGCTAAAAGGTAACCTGCTACTACTTGGCTATAAAAGGCTTTTGTAGATGCAACACTCATCTCTATGTCTCGTCCGTCAGATGTGTACAAGACGCCATCGGCACGATCAGTCAAATCACTGTTTCTACGATTTACTATGGCAATCACTTTTGCGCCTCTAGCTCGAACCAGTTCAACTGTCCTATTCGTGTCGGTTGTAGTGCCTGACTGGCTGATGGCGACTACAAGTGTATTGGACATATCAGGTACTAAATCGAATGCTGATAGCTCAGTTGCAGGCTTAGCTTTTACATTGATTTGCGTTTCACTCAATTGGCGTGAAATCGCAGTTGCTGATGCTCTTGCGGCTACTGCAGCGGTTCCTTGCCCGATAACAAAGATTTTTCTTATTTTTCCGGATTTTAGATCTAGTTTTAATTGATCTGGAAGAGTTTCAGTGCCTATTCTGACATCAAACTCGTTATTTTCTCCTTTAACTAACCTTCCTCTAAGAGTAGATCTGACTGATGACGGCGACTCTTCAATTTCTTTTAATAAATAATGTTTATAAGAACCTCGATCTATATCCCTTGTGCTTATTTCAGTCTGTGAGAGATCTTCTTCTCGCACTTTTGCATCATCAGATGCAAAAGTTTTTCTAACGATACCTTCGAGAGTTCCCGCCGAATTCATATCTAATCTAATCACTTGGCCTTTTTCATTAGATTCGCTGATTAGTTCCTCACCATCAATTCTTAAATATGTATTCGTTATTTCAACCAGGCCATATGGTTCACTTGCGACTAGATATGCATCTTCAGCTAAGCCGACGTAAAGGGCTTGACCACTTCCCTTAACTGATAAAAAAATACTTTCAGGTTGAGAAACATCTACTCCAGCAACCGCGACCGAACCTTCAAAATTTCTTGCTGCTTTTATGAAAGACTCTTCGGTGCTGATGCCGTCAATCTTGTTTCTTTGCCAAAGTTCAGGAACCACTCTTGCATCTGTAGTGATTCCGTTCGGAATTCTTAATTCAGAACTTGCTATTAAATCTGCAAAATTGTCGACATCGCCATTTTGAACTGTGGTTACTACCCCTTTATCTGTATCAATTGACTCCATTGGATGTGCATTTGATTCAGAAATTAAACCGACACTGGCCCATCTTGTGTGACCAACCACATTTGCTTTAACACTCTTACCAGACAGAGCTTTAGCCAATAAGTCATCTGAAATTATTGAATCCCTTAATGAGTTCGTATTATCTCCCAAATCTCCAATTTCAGAAGCTGTTTTATATACAAACAACAAAGAACCATTTGAAGATTTTCGAACTGACCCTGAACGGAATAACAAGTCATTTAATCGATCTTCAGGAATTTCAACATCATCTAAATCATGGTCCCAAACCAAAATCTGTAAACCAGCAGAATCTCGACCCCGAACCTCTAGCCGATCCAACCCTGAAAGGGCTTGCTGTAAAGACAACAAAGCCGAAAAACCTTGATGGCTTGGAGTGAATTTTTTTGAAGTTAAATCAATAACTCTTTTATAAGAACCGATACGGTCTTTTTTTATTGACCATACTAGGTCACGCATTCTTGACGATAGAACGTTCAAAACCTCGACATCGTCAGAGGATAAAGATAATTGCTTTTCAGGATTTTGAAAAAAGTCAAAAAGTTGATCCAAAATTGTTTCAATTGCAGGTACAAGATTCTCATTATTGAATAAAGCTAAAAAACCTGGCAGTCCCTTTAATTGAGAGTTAACAAAATCCAAAGATTCCGCGTGCTCTTTCAACATATTTAAATCGTCTAACGAAAGAGAATTTGAAACTGACTCTAATAAACCAAGAAGTTCTACTAACTCAGGAACCTCTCTACTAGAAGGACGCCGCAACACAGCGATTATGCCACACATCTAACACCCTCCCTTTCTCTCAAACACTGAATTTTAGAATCAAAAACAGTCTGGTTTAATTCTACGATCTCTTTCTCAAGTGTTGTTCGCGGCTAAAGAAACCGTTGATCTTTTCGCATCACAAGATTTGAAAGATGTTCAGCGATGCTGTTAGCTAAAACGGGATCCAAAGTTTCAACCATCACTCTGACTAAAGGTTCTGTGCCTGATGATCTGACTAAAATTCGTCCACCATCTCCAAGTTCCATAGACGCGACATTGACTTCATCTGTAATCTCTTGAACAATCTTTTCGGCGTTACTTTCTACAGGAACGTTTATCAAGACTTGAGGTACTTTAGAAAAAATCGTTTTTGAGTTAGTTAATATTTTACCTTTTCTATTTAAAGCCAATAAAGCCTGAACGGCTGTTAGAACACCGTCACCTGTTGTTGATATGTCTCTAAATATTATGTGACCTGATTGCTCTCCTCCTAAGACCCAATCACTTTTCTCTAAGGCTTCTAATATGTTCCGGTCGCCCACAGGAACCTCATGAAGCAGTATCCCTATGTCAGAAAGAGCATTTCTCATACCTAGATTCGCCATAGGTGTTATAACTACTGAAGAATCTTTCAGTAACCCGCGTTTCAATCGGTCTTTAGCGCAGATCACCAATAAGTGATCGCCATCAAGTATGGAACCATCAGACGTTACTGCGACGACTCGATCACCATCTCCATCAAATGCGAAACCGATATCTGAGTCACTCGACAGGACCTCTTTGATTAAATTTTGTGGGTTATTGCTCCCACAACCATCATTAATGTTCCTGCCATCCGGATTTGAACTGACTTCTATAACTGTGGCTCCAAGTTCTTTAAAGACAATCGCCGCCTTGTTAACAGTTGCACCGTTAGCGCAATCTAAAACTAATTTTAAACCTGAGAAGCAACCCTTCTCAGCAGAAGAAATTATTGAATTGACCCAACGGGAATCATTCTCATCTTCTAGGTCAGGGGTTCCAATAACGTGCCTCTCGCTTTGCTCTTTGTCCCAGTCAATTTGTATTAAGTCTTGAATCGAATCAGAAATTTTCAAACCACCTGGTCCGAAAAGTTTTACACCATTATCAAACCAAGAGTTGTGAGAAGCTGAAATAACAGCTCCTCCTGCATTTTCCACTTTGGCTACATATGCAACTTCTGGAGTTGGAGCAATTCCAAGAGAAATCACTTCGATACCGCCATGATCTAATCCCTGTTTTAAAGCTGCCGCCAAAACGAGGCTAGATTCTCTAGTGTCACGCCCCAAATAAACTCTTTTTGTATTCAGATGTCTAGACGCAGCTATACCTAGAGATACAATTTTCTCTTCATCAATTTCGCTGCCAACGCGACCGCGAACTCCATCGGTACCAAAAACTAGAGCCATTACTTAATCGTAAGGGATAAACAAGTCCCTATGTTGTCGTTAGCGCTTCGAATACTGTGGAGCTTTTCGAGCTTTCTTCAAACCGTATTTCTTGGATTCTTTCTTCCTTGAATCCCTAGTCAAAAGACCAGCTTGTTTAAGCGATTTACGTCTCTCTGGCTCTAATGCCTCTAATGCACGAGCAATCCCCAAGCGTAAAGCTCCAGCTTGGCCACTGATTCCTCCGCCATTAAGAGTTGCATCGATATCATAAATTCCTTCGCTGCCAGTAACTCTCAAAGGTTCCATAAATATCAAACGGTGACTTTCAGAAGGAAAATACTCATCAGCGGTTCTGCCATTGATCAAAATACGACCGTTACCTTCACGAAGACGCACTCTGGCAACAGACTCTTTACGTCGACCAGTCGATTGAATCAAAAGTTCTGTCATATTATTCTCTTCCTAAATTTCCTTAAGTGAAAAGCCATTATCTTTGAGACCAGCAATGATCTGCTCAACAGTCTTGGGTCCTATTTTTGCTATGCCTAAAACATCCTCGCTGGTTTTACTCACAAGCTCTTCTATTGTTGTGATCCCGCCTGCTGCAAGATTATTAATTACTGCAGTCGTTAAACCTAAGTTCTGCAATGAAACATTTCCTGAAGTTTCCATTTCTTCACTCTCAGAATTACTTGCTTCTACAGGTTCTTCTTGCGAGTCTGAAGCTTTTACTTCAGTTGTCTTTGATTCGACTGGTTTTATTTCTTTAGGTCCTCGCAGTCTCGTATGTTCAAGCTCTAATTGTTGTGGTTTTTGAGCATCATGAGGATGATCTCCACCGCTATAAATTTTGAGTTTTGTTAGCATCTGACGACCCAGACGATTCTTCGGCAACATTCCGCCAATCGTTGTCCTCAAGGCTTCTTCAGGTCTATCAGCCAGCAAGTTACCGTACGTTTTAGTTTTCAGACCACCTGGATAGCCAGAGTGGCTATAAACAGCTTTATCAGTTCTCTTTGAACCCGAAAGAACCACCTTGTCAGCATTGACAATCACTACGTGATCTCCTGTGTCCTGATGAGGTGTAAAAGTAGGTTTATGTTTTCCTCTTAATATTTTCGCAACTTCAGACGCGAGACGTCCCAAGATAAGTCCGTCGGCATCTACAACATGCCATGCTCTCTGTATGTCGCCCTTTTTCGGCGTATAAGTAGACACTAAGTACCTCTGTAATGAATATTCAAATAAATCAATAACACTTTTGGGAAATCTAAAATCTCATAACCCAGCCATATAACGATACGGGGCGACTCTCTGGCCAGCAACCCAAGATCGAAGAGAGTAGAAATATCATTTAATACTCGACTGAAAGAAGAATTAACCCTTGTGGAGGAGCTATTTCACCCGCCGCTTGTCTATCAGCTAGAGAAATCAGTTTCGGCAAATAGTCATGAGATATTTTTCCTAATCCAACCGACACGAGAGTCCCAACAATTGATCTGACCATTTGATGGCAAAAAGATGATGCAGAAATTTCGAAAAATAAATCATTTTCATTCGGAGAACTCCATGTTGCATAATTAACATTGCGCACCAGAGAAACGGTTTCCCCTGATTTTAGTTTCGGTTTTTTACAAAAAGAGCTGAAATCGTGTTCCCCGATTAAATGTGAAGAAGCTTTCTGCATCGAACTTAAATCCAATTGACTAGGAATATGCCAAACCCGATCAACTAGAAAAGGATCTAAATCAGGACTATTGAGAATTCGATAAGAGTACGTTCTGGAGATAGCACTAAACCTTGCATCAAACTCTTGATCTACAAATTGCAAATCAGTAAATAAAACCGACGGGCTGGATTGGCTATTGACAGACGACGCTAACCGTTCCAACGATGTTCCATCAGGCACATCGAAACTGACTACTTGTCCAATAGCGTGAACACCCTTATCAGTTCTCCCTGCACATGTCACACTTATGGGTTCGCCAACTACAAGGGAAATTGCCTTGTTTAAATCTCCTGCAATGCTTCTCACTCCGGGATTTTCTGCAAAACCGTGAAAATCTGCTCCATGATAAGCAACTCTCGCCCTTACTCTCATTTGACTAATAATTCACGACTTTAAATTTAAGTCCTGAAAATTAAACAAGTTCTATACGAGCCATTGGAGCATTATCACCATGACGTGGACCAATTTTTATAACTCGTGTATAACCACCAGCCCTGTCTTGATACCTAGGTCCTATCTCATCAAAAAGTTTCGTTGCCATTTCACGGTCACGAAGAAATGAAACTACTTGTCTATGGTTATGAAGTCCACCTTTTTTAGCTTTGGTAATCATTTTTTCAGCCACTGGTCTCAACGCTTTAGCTTTAGCTTCAGTTGTCGTAATAGCCTCAGCTGCTATAAGAGAAGCGACCAAATTCGCCATCATAGATTTTTGGTGTGAAGAGCTACCTCCGAAACGTCGGCCCTTCTTCGGCGTAGCAGGCATTACTAACCCCTAACTCGCAATGATAAGCCTCTGGCATTCAGCTTCTCATAAATTTCGTCTAAAGATTTTTGACCGAAATTGGTTATCGTCATTAGATCTTCTGCAGACTTTTCCAATAGCTGTCCAACAGTATCAATTTGAGCTCTCTTTAGGCAGTTACGAGGCCTTTCAGACAACTCAAGCTCTTCAATCTGTAAATCAATATCGGGTGAATTTGTCTCAGGAGATTCAGCCTCTGTGAGTTCCAAACCTTGTACTTCTTCTTCTGCAAGGCTTTCAACCAAACCTACTAACGAACCTAAAGTCTTCCCTGCTGAAGCTAAAGCTTCTCTTGGTGTCAGAGAACCATCAGTCTCAATTTTCAAAATTAGCTCATCATAATCAGTTGACTGATCAACACGAGTATTGCCCACTTCAAAAGAAACTCGACGAACAGGTGAAAATAGAGCGTCAACTGGAATTACTCCAATTACTCCATCACCGACTGTTCGATCCGAAGATAGATAACCAACGCCTTTTTCTACTGTTACTTCGAAACTTAAATTTGCTTTTGAATTAACAGTGGCTATGTGCAAATCAGGATTAATTACATCTACTTCTGAATTTGTGGCAAATGATTCACCTGTAACTTGTTGCGGCCCCACAACATCTACCCTTATTTCTATCGGCTCATCACTTTCAGAATGGAAAACTAAATCCTTTAGATTCAAAACAATGTCTGTTACGTCCTCAACAACACCATCAATAGTTCCAAACTCATGAAGTGCGTCATCAAAACGAATCTGAGTAACCGCCGAACCCGGAATAGAAGACAAAAGGGTTCTTCTTAAAGAATTACCCAATGTTTGTCCGAAACCTGGCTCTAATGGTCCTATAGAAAACTGAAGACAATTGTCGCCAAGTTCTGACGAATCTATCTCTTCGACCTTTGGTCGCTGCATCACCAGCATTTTTCTCTCCCTATCTTTACTTTTCTTTGGGTTTAAACCCAAAAACTCTACTTGCTATAAAGCTCAACGATGAGCTGTTCACGTACCGGAATATCTATCTGGTCACGTGATGGTAAATCTATGACAGTAAATTCATGACTACTATCGGCGACTTGAAGCCAAACAGGCGCTTGTCTGTCAAGAACATCCACATTCCATTGGACTAAAACCATTTTGCTAGCCTTAGGACGCAGACTAACTATGTCTCCTTTCCGAAGACGGTAACTAGGTATATCAACCCTCTTACCATTTACATCAAAATGACCATGGTTTACTAATTGCCTTGCTTGTGGTCTAGTTGCAGCTATCCCTGCTCGGTAAACGGCATTGTCTAAACGTAATTCTAGAAATTTGAGCATATTTTCACCTGTAACGCCTTCGCGTCGACTGGCTTCTTCATAAATCTTACGGAACTGCTTCTCTGACAGACCATAAGAGAACCTCGCTTTTTGCTTTTCTTGCAATTGAAGTAAATACTCTGAAGGATTACCCCGTCGTCTCGATCTACCATGTTCACCCGGCGGATATGGCCTTTTATCAAGAGCAATTACTTCACCCTTTGTTCCAAAAATATTTGTACCCAAGCGTCGCGAAATTCGAGCTCTTGGACCTGTATACCTAGACATCAGACCCTCCTTCGCTTAGGAGGTCTACAACCATTATGAGGAACTGGCGTTACATCCTTAATACCTGTTACCTCTATTCCAGTATTTTGAATAGTTCTTATAGCTGTCTCTCGTCCAGAGCCAGGACCCTTCACAACAACATCTACTTTTCTAACACCATGCTCAATTGCTTTAAGAGCTGCTTGTTCTGCTGCCATCTGTGCAGCAAAGGGTGTTGATTTTCGCGAACCTTTAAATCCGACATTTCCTGATGATGCCCAAGCAAGAGTATTCCCAGCTCTATCAGTAAAAGTGACAATCGTGTTGTTAAATGAACTCTTTATATGTGCGACTCCATGTGGCACATTCTTACGTTCTCTCCGGCGAGAGCTTGAAGTAGCCATTACTTTATTACCTTTTTCTTATTCGCAATTATTTTTCTCGGACCTTTACGGGTTCGTGCATTCGTATGAGTTCGTTGCCCTCTGACTGGTAATCCCTTACGATGGCGGATGCCTTCATAGCAACCGATATCCATTTTTCTCTTTATGTTCTGAGATACTTCACGGCGAAGATCACCTTCTACCGTAAGTTGCTCATCGATAAAAGCACGAATTCTTACAACTTCATCGTCACTAAGATCTTTTACTCGAGTTGAAAAGTCAACTCCTGCAGCCTCACAAATATTTTCTGCAACAGTCCGACCTATGCCATGCAAATAAGTGAGAGAAACTACAACGCGCTTCTCTCTTGGGATATCAACACCTGAAATACGAGCCACGGACTTTCTCCTAACCCTGTCTCTGCTTATGACGCGGATTGGTGCAAATCACCCGAACACGACCATGGCGTCTAATAACACGACATTTCTCACACATTTTCTTAACACTTGTTCTTACTTTCATAATCTCTACTTACTTATATCTGTAGGTAATCCGTCCTCTGGTTAAATCGTAAGGAGTCAATTCAACCTGGACTCGGTCACCGGGAAGTATACGGATGTAATGCATCCTCATTTTCCCTGAAATATGAGCCAAAACTTTATGACCATTTTCTTCCAGTTCAACTCGGAACATCGCATTCGGTAACGGTTCAAGAACCGTTCCCTCCATTACAATTGCATCTTCTTTAGATTTCGTCAGAACTACACTCCCAAATCACTATCACTTATAAATCAAAATTCAAACAACTCTAAAGACTAGACAACACAGTAAAGAGCCGACTAATAACGCTACCCGAGAGCTAAGAAGCGTCCAACCCCTAAGAGGTACTGTATTTAATTCATTTTCCATTAATTACCCCATCAATAACGTTCTGTAAACGAGAAAAAACCTTATCTTCAGTTCCTAATCCGTCGACAACCACCAAATTGTTCCGCTCTTCAAACCATTTTAAAAGAGGAGCCGTTTCATTTTCGTAGATTTCAAGCCGTCGGGTTATTGCTTCCTCAGTGTCATCTGCACGGGATCTATCCAACATTCGCTGAGTCACCTCATCGACAGGAACTTCTAGATTTATTGCAAGATCTAAACTCAATCCTTTTGAAAGCAACTCTCCCTCTAAGGCCTGAGCCTGAGCTGACGTTCTCGGATATCCATCCAAAATAAAACCGCTTTCTAGGACGTCTTTCTTTTCAATACGTTCAGCAACAATCCCGTTTATGATTTCGTCAGGTACAAGATCGCCCGCATCCATTATTAGCTTTGCCTTTTTACCTAATTCAGTCTGTGTCTCAACAGCTGCACGCAATATGTCTCCTGTTGAGATGTGGATGGTCCCATACGACTCGCTTAGCCTCATACACTGAGTTCCTTTTCCAGAACCTTGTCGACCGAGAATTACTAAACGCAAATTTTCCATTTTCTTTTCTTGAAGCGGGAACTACTTCAAGAAACCCTCGTAGTTTCTCATCGTAAGCTGAGAGTCAACCTGCTTCATAGTTTCCAAAGCGACTCCCGAAGCAATAAGTATTGAAATACCTACAAACCCAAAACCACTTGCACCTGAAGAAGATGACCCAACACCTGAAGTCGTATCTAAAAATACGTTTATAAGAATTGATGGAACAAGTGCAACGGCTGCCAAAAACAAAGCCCCTGGAAGAGTGATCCGAGACAAGATCTTCGCTAAATATCTTTCAGTTTGATAACCCGGGCGAATACCAGGGACAAAACCGCCTTGTTTTCTTATCGTGTCTGCTTGACGAACTGGATCAAAAGTTATAGCTGTATAGAAATATGCAAAACCAACTACTAAAAGACCTGTTATTGAAAAGTAGAAAACATTATCTGGTTGAGCAAGATTATTGTCTACCCAACTTCTAAAACCATCCCAAGGTAATGCCGCAGCTATAAGAACAGGCAAATAGAGAATAGAAGATGCGAAAATTATCGGTATAACTCCTGATTGATTTACCTTCAGAGGAATGTAAGTGTTTTGACCTCCGTACATACGCCGTCCAACAACTCGTTTTGCAAACTGAACCGGTATCCGCCTTTGACCTTGTTCAACGAAAACCACTACAGCAATAATAGCTATCAAAACAGCAAGGACAACTACAAGAGCCACCACGCCGTTTTCAGCATGTATGAGTGAACCTTGAGCTGGGAAACTACTAATAATCGAAATCATTATCAATAAAGACATTCCATTACCAATGCCTTTTTGTGTAATTAACTCTCCCATCCACATAAGAAGAGCCGTTCCTGCAGTCAAAGTAAGAACTACAACACTCACTGTTCCAATGTGAAAATTGGGTAGAAGATTAGCACCAGAAGAACCACTGATTGAATTACCACTGTCGTTAAACAAGAAGGCGAAACTAGTGGATTGAATGACTGCAATTATTACTGTCATATACCTAGTCCACTGTGTTATTTTTCTCTGGCCAACCGCACCCTGCTGTTGCCATTGTTCTATTCGAGGTACAACAACCCCAAGAACCTGCATAATTATCGAAGCAGTTATATATGGCATTACTCCTAGAGCAAAAACAGCAAAACTAGTTAAAGATCCTCCTGAAAAAAGTTGCAAAAAGGCTAGAACTCCACCTTGATTCGCCCTATCTCTCAAGAGTTGCACTTGTTCTACGTCAATGCCAGGTGCCGGAACAAAAGCCCCAATCCTGTAAAGGAGGATCATTAGAAGAGTAAATAAAATCCTCTTCCTTAAATCCCCTACACGGAACATATTCAACATGCTTTTAAGCAAGGACTTCTCCGTTCACAAATAATTCCTTTTTATAAATAAACATCATCGATTTGTTAAAGCGTTACCTTTGGCGGCTGGCCTTATAGAGAATGGTAGATCTAATTTCTCGATAGAGCCACCCGCACTGGTTATAGCTGCTTCAGCAGAAGCAGAAATAGCATGTGTATGAACATTAACAGCACGTTTAATTTCACCTCTGCCTAATACTTTAACGAAAGACTTCTTAGCAATTAGACCTCGTTCGTAAAGAGTTTCAGGACTGATTTCCGTAAGTCCAGATTCTTCAATTGTGTCCAAGTTAACCGCTTGATATTCAACTCTAAAAGGATTATTGAAACCTTTTAATTTTGGAATTCTCTGGGCAAATGGCATCTGGCCACCTTCAAAACCTACAGGAACTTTGCTCCGCGCTTTTTGGCCTTTCATGCCACGGCCTGCAGTCTTGCCACCTTTACCAGCAATACCTCTAGCCACTCTTTTAGAACGACGTTTCGAACCGGGTGCTGGGGACAAATCATGAACTTTCATATCACTTAACCTCCTGTACTTCCACCAAATGAGGCACTCGAGCCAACATTCCCCTTATTTCCGGTCTATCAGGAAGAGTGTTAACTCTTCCTATGCGACCTAAACCTAGAGCCCTGAGGGTGCCACGTTGTTTGGGTTTAGTTCCGATAGAAGACCTAGTTTGTCTTACTCGTAGTTGTAAACCAGAATCACTATTCATTATCATTCTCCAACGAATCTGATGCTGAAGGATCAGGTTTTCCTATCCCTGCTTCAGATCTTTGATATGCCTCTAAAAGAGCTTTAGGCACAAAATCCTCTGCGGGAATTCCTCTCATCGCTGCAATTTCATCAGGTCGTCGCAAACCTTTAAGACCCGCGATAGTAGCCCTCGCCACATTTATATGATTAGCGGAACCTAAAGATTTACACAAAACGTCATGTATACCAGCTTCCTCTAACACAGCACGCGCTGCTCCTCCTGCTATGACTCCAGTACCTGGCGCAGCAGGTTGCAACAAAACACGTCCTGCTCCCATCACGCCCTCAATCGTGTGAATAATTGTGCTTCCTGTCATAGGAACAGAAAAAACATTTCGTTTTGCCTCTTCAGTACCTTTTTGAATTGCTAAAGGTACCTCTTTTGCTTTTCCGTAACCTAGGCCAACTCGACCTGCACCATCTCCGATCACCACAAGTGCTGTAAAGGAAAAGCGTCTACCGCCCTTCATAACTTTGGCAACACGATTAATATGAACTACTCGTGATTCTCTAAGAGGAATCATCTCAGCTGATGTTTCAACATTCATCAGAACTCCAATCCTTCTTTTCTAGCTGCATCCGCCAGAGCAGCTACACGTCCGTGATATCTATACCCACTTCGATCAAAAACTACCTTTTGAAAACCCGCTTCATTAGCTAGGCTCGCGATTTGACGGCCAACATCTACAGCCGCATCAATACCTCGAACCCCATTTGCAATACCCTCTTGCTGGGTAGATGCAGAAACTAATGTCTCGCCGATTTCATCATTTATTAATTGTGCAGATATGTGCTTGCTCGATCGAAATACAACTAGTCTTGGACGACTTTGCGTCCCAAAAACTGATTTACGTATACGTCTATGACGGCGATGACGACCAGCACGCCTATCAGATTTAATGCTCACTTCGCCGCCTTCCCAGCTTTACGGGCTACATACTCTCCCGCGTATCTAATACCTTTTCCTTTATATGGTTCAGGCTTGCGATAACTTCTAATATCAGCAGCAACCTGACCAACTACCTCTTTATTTATCCCTGAAACAATTATTTGGGTAGGTTCTGGCACATCAAAAGTAATGCCATCTGGTGCCTTGACTTTAACAGGATGACTAAAACCAAGTTGCAATTCAAGACCATCACCGCTTATTGCAGCTCTATAACCAACTCCTACTATTTCAAGTTCTTTCTTGAAACCCTCAGAGACTCCTATAACCATATTGTTTATTAAAGATCTGGTAAGCCCATGCAGAGCCTTGTTTTTTCGCTCATCATTAGGTCTCTCAACTAGAACCACGCCGTCTTCCTGACGCACATTTATTTCACCTGGCAAATCTAAATCTAAAGATCCTTTTGGACCAGTGACTCCTACACTTTTACCTTCGATTGAAACCTGTACATCAGATGGGATAGAAATTGGTTCTTTTCCGATTCTCGACATGTTTCCCCTCCTTACCAGACATAACAGAGAATTTCGCCACCCATACGTCGACGGCGAGCCTCTCTATCACTCATGAGTCCCTTACTTGTACTCACTACAGCTACGCCCAACCCTCCAAGCACACGAGGAATTTTATCGGACTTGGTATAAACCCTTAATCCTGGTTTCGAAACTCTTTTTATTCCACTGATCACACGTTCACGTGAATCTGTGTACTTCATTGTTATAGAGAGAACATTACCTATTACCTTCTCTGAATTACTTACATCAAAATCGGTAATGTAACCCTCTTCTTTTAATAAATCAGCGAGAGCGATTTTTTGTTTTGATGAAGGCATAGCAACTCCTTCATGCATTGCTTGATTTGCATTACGTATACGAGTAAGCATGTCTGCTACTGGATCTGTCATTGTCATATTGCCCTCCTCTCACCAACTCGATTTGGTCAAACCAGGTATTTCACCTGCTAGAGCCATTTCACGTAGACATATACGACAAAGGCCGAAGTCTCTGTAAACAGAACGCGGTCTACCGCACCGTCCACATCTCGTATACGCCCGAACTTTAAATTTCGGAGTTTTCTTTTGTTTGTTCACTAAAGCTTTTTTAGCCACTAGGAAGCCTCCACTCGGAATGGGAAACCAAGGGCTGTAAGTAAAGCCCTCCCACCCATATCATCAGATGCTGAGGTAACGATAGTTATATCCATACCTCGCACACGGTCAATTTTGTCATAATCAATTTCTGGAAAAATAAGTTGCTCAGTAACACCCAGCGTGTAGTTTCCATTGCCATCAAAGGCCTTCACACTACATCCTCTAAAGTCACGGACTCGAGGTATAGCAAGATTTATAAGTCGATCTAAAAATTCATACATTCTATTTCCTCTAAGAGTGGTCTTAGCTCCAATCGCTTGACCTTCACGAAGTCGGAAATTTGAAATTGAAGTCTTAGCTTTTGTAATTATGGGTTTTTGACCGGTAATAAATTCCAAGTCTGCCAAGGCCCCATCAAGAACCTTTGACTGTTGGGCTGCCTCACCAACACCCATATTTACAACTACTTTGACCAATTTAGGAACTTGCATCGTATTAGATAATCCAAGTTCTGCTTGCAGAACTCCTCGTAACTCAGTTTCATACCTTTGTCGGAGACCGAAAGGAGTTTTAGTCTCAACCATCTAGATCAACTCCTGTTCGTTTACATACCCGTACTTTTTCTCCGGATTCGCTAAGGCGATAACCGACTCGTGTCGGCTTCCCATCAGATGGACTTAAAAGTGCCACATTTGAAGCATCGATAGGCATGGTTTTGTCAATTATGCCACCCTGCATTGTCTCAGATGTAGCTTTTTGATGGCGTTTAACTTGGTTTACTCCTTCAATAATTACTGCATTTCGTTGAGGGATAATACGGCTGATCTCACCTTCACGGCCCTTATCTTTCCCAGCCAAAACTCTTACCTGGTCACCTTTTTTTATTTTCATCTAAATCACCTCTGGTGCTAAAGAAACAATTCTCATGAATTTCTTCTCTCGCAGTTCCCTACCTACCGGACCAAAAATACGCGTTCCTCTCGGCTGATTTTGATCATCTATCAATACAGCAGCATTCTCATCAAAACGTATATAGGAACCATCCAAGCGTCGGGACTCCTTTGCGGTACGGACCACTACACACTTAACGACTTCACCCTTTTTCACTGCAGCTCCGGGATTTGCATCTTTAACAGTCGCTGTAAAAACATCCCCAACAGACGCGTACCTGCGCCTGGTTCCTCCTAAAACCTTGATACACAAGACTTCACGAGCTCCTGAATTATCAGCTACCTTTAGTCGGGTTTCCTGCTGAATCATTACTTCGCCCTCTCTAAAATTTCAACAAGCCTCCAACGCTTTGTTTTTGACAAAGGTCGGGTTTCTTGAATCCGTACACGGTCTCCAACACTTAATTGATTATCTTCATCGTGTGCTTGAAGCTTTTTAGTACGTTGAACTGTTTTTCCATATCTACGATGACGAACCCTGTCAACAGTCTCTACGACTGCAGTTTTATCTTGCACTACAGAAACAACCAAACCTTCACGCACTTTACGTCTATTGATTCTTGTTGAAATAGTTTCATCACTAGTCATTTGAACGTCA
>CETA01100641.1_pt1 | contig 28257 bp, 28 predicted proteins | sample 531251 | NCBI WGS metagenome assembly CETA01 (sample SAMEA2622362, study PRJEB7988) | marine metagenome | biome: marine biome (ENVO:00000447); feature: mesopelagic zone (ENVO:00000213); material: "saline water (ENVO:00002010), including plankton (ENVO:xxxxxxxx)" | depth 380 m
ATCGTCATCACAAATTTCCAACATAGCATCATTCGCAACTACTTGCGAAAACATGAGTAAAGGAAAGCACAAAAATAAAAGTAGTAATTTTTTCATCATATAATTTTTCATGTTAGTATATAGATTAAACAGCCTTCTAAAAAAAACTCCTACTTTTAAATAAGCTTTGTTTTGTTTTTTTGATTGCTAACTTCTTAGTAATTATCTTTGCCCCTTCAAAAAAACAGAAACTGAATTATGCAATTATCTGAACAAGAACTTGTACGTAGGGAAAAACTGAATTCCCTTAGAAAAATGGGCATCAATCCTTATCCGGCAGATTTATATCCGGTCAATCACACGACTACTAAAGTGAAGCAGGAGTTTGAAGAAGGTAAAAAGGTGGTGATAGCAGGGAGGTTAATGTCTAGAAGGATACAAGGAAAAGCTTCGTTTGCAGAATTGCAGGATTCTACCGGACGTATTCAAGTGTATTTTAACCGGGACGAAATTTGCCCAGAGGATGATAAAACCCTCTACAACGATGTCTATAAAAAGTTATTGGACATTGGTGATTTTATTGGAATTGAAGGTGAGTTGTTTACCACCCAAGTAGGTGAAAAAACGGTGATGGTTAAAAACTTTACCTTGTTAAGCAAGTCTTTAAAACCACTTCCGCTACCAAAAGTAGATAAAGAAGGAAACGAATTTGATAAATTTAATGACCCGGAACTGCGTTACCGTCAGCGTTATGCAGATTTAGTGGTCAACCCAAAAGTAAAAGAGGTTTTTGTAAAACGCACCAAGCTTTTTGCAGCAATGCGAAATTTCTTTAATGAAAAAGGTTATTTTGAAGTAGAAACGCCAATTTTACAATCGATTCCCGGTGGAGCGGCGGCCAGACCTTTTGTAACCCATCACAATGCCTTAGATATTCCTTTATATTTAAGAATTGCGAACGAATTGTATTTAAAGCGATTAATTGTAGGTGGTTTTGATGGCGTTTACGAGTTTTCTAAAAACTTTAGAAACGAAGGAATGGACAGAACTCATAATCCAGAATTTACCGCCATGGAAATTTATGTAGCTTACAAAGACTACAATTGGATGATGGAATTTACTGAAAAACTCCTAGAACATTGCGCTATTGCCGTTAACGGAACTACTGAAGCTACTTTTGGGGAACACCAAGTAGATTTTAAAGCACCGTACAAACGCGTGACGATGACTGATGCGATTAAGCAATTTACCGGTTTTGATATCACTGGCAAAACGGAGGAAGAACTTCGCGAAGCTGCTTTAGGAATGGATATCGAGGTAGATGAAACGATGGGGAAAGGAAAACTTATCGATGAGATTTTTGGCGAAAAATGTGAAGGGAATTTTATACAACCAACTTTTATTACCGATTATCCCAAAGAAATGAGTCCTTTGTGCAAAGAACACCGTGACAATCCTGAACTCACTGAGCGTTTTGAGTTGATGGTCTGCGGAAAGGAAATTGCCAATGCATATTCTGAATTGAACGACCCTATTGACCAACGCGAACGATTTGAAGAGCAATTAAAATTGGCTGAAAAAGGCGATGATGAAGCTACGGAATTTATCGATCAAGATTTCTTAAGAGCTTTGGAATATGGAATGCCCCCAACTTCCGGATTAGGAATTGGGATGGACCGATTGATTATGTTCTTAACCAACAACCAATCCATTCAAGAAGTTTTATTTTTCCCACAAATGAAACCGGAACGTAAAAAGGTAGAGTTAACCGAGGAAGAAAAAACGGTATTGGACTTGCTCAAAAAGGAATCTCCACAGGAACTGAACAGTTTAAAAGACGCTTCTGGGTTGAGCAATAAGAAATGGGATAAAGCTCTAAAAGGCTTAAGAAAACACAAACTCGCCAAGGTTGAAAAAACCGATGAAGGTTTGTTTGTAGAGTTGGAATAATAGTCTCACTATCACCCTGAGCGGGTCAAAGGCTCTTTTAACAATAGACTTAAAAGGAATCATTTTTAACAGATTGGTTCCTTTTTTTATTTTAACGAAACAATACTTCTATTTAACCTCAAAAAATAACCTTTTATCTTTTTTAATTTTACTGAAATATAAAATGAGCTAAATTAATTCAAAAAAAAGAAGATGGCTAAAATTAAATCTTTACAGGACTCGTTTCAACGGGTAGAATTAATCAAGCAATACCAACTATTAGTGGCACTTTCTAACGATTTCAGTCAGTTAGATCCTTCAGAAAGCGATTATTTAGCTTACGAAGCAAGTAAAGTTTACCTGAAATTAAATTTTCTGTTTAATTAAGGAAACTAACTTCTAAAAAGCTTTTCTCGATACAAGGTTTTAAAAATCCAAGATGTTGAGAGAAAACACTTCTTGATACAATTCATTTACATTTCAGGAATTACTCGAAGTGATTTCAACCAGTTTTGAAGTTATAAAGAAATACACCGAATTAATAAATATATTTATATTAGTTCGCATGAATGTACTTCCCAAACAAAATTCACTTACCTATTCTTACTTTAAAGTGAGTAAGTGGTTATTGGTAGCATTTATTCTTTTTATTATTGAGTCTTTTCTGTATTATGAACAATTGGAGCGAGTATTACTTCAAGAAAACTATGTTCTCCAAGTATTTTGGGGAGGTTGTTTTATATTTTCATTTGTCCATATATTTTTAGTAATCATGGATAGTTGGTCGCGATTTCAGAATTACAAAAGGTTAAAAGATCAATTGTACACCTATAGTTTTCAACCTAAAATCGCCAACAATTATTTGGTTTCTAAATGCCAACGAAGAGCCTTAAAAATAGCTTGTAATGAACTTGGACTTTCCCACGAATACCATCGGTTTCTAGAATTACGTGGAGTTAAATGGCATCATTTTATACCGTATTTTATGGTTCAAGATCCTTTCTTTTTATTAAAAAAACATTTTTGGAATCGTACTTTTTTAGAGAAATACTATGAGCCCAAGTATGATTTTAGAAAACTTACTCATGAAAAAGAGAGCGAATTTCGCCCTCTTTCCAGCTAAAAATTTATTTACTTTCATTATAAAGCTTTAAATCCCTTACATTTTTTTGCACGGTGATAGAAGCATATAAACTTAGCGTAAACGCCATTCCGTAAAAACCTTTTTCACTTAGCGCTAAATCGGCATTCCATAACCCAATAATCAAAAGAAGAATCGAAACAAATGTAGTGATCCAACTTATCGTGTGATATGCCTCAGTAACGGGAATTCCTTCCTGTTTATCTCGAACGCTTTTTTGAACGGAGATCACAGAAAACAATCCAAAAATTAGGATGGCAAAATAGTATCCCTTTTCATTTAGCCACATATTAGCATTCCAAAGGCCTATGCAGTAAGCAACCATTCCTACAAAAAGTGCTACCCAAGATGCGGTTACAAAAGCAGATGTTGGTTTTCCGGTTTCAAAGGAAGTATTCTTTTTTTCTGAAAGCTTTTTTGAAACTAATTCTTGATTTTCCATAATTCAGTTTTTTTTGAATTCATTTTCAAAATTCCTAACAAAACCTTGAATAGAAAACACAAAATTATTTTATATCTTACGACTAATTTTCAATTAAACAAACAACAAAGTACTATTATTCAGTAATTTAAACTTTAAAAAACCGATGCTATTTTGAAGGAAATCTCTAACATCATCCATTTGCTTTCCCAACAAGAAATAAATGAGTTTAAAAAAATTCAACAACAAAAAAATAAGATTAGATCGAACAAAAACCTTGAATTATTCAACTTATTAGCTTCCGGAAAATCAACTTCAGCTATTCTTGATAAAATTTATTCTACCCCTAATCCAAATGCTTTTTATGCCCTTAAAAAAAGATTACAGGATAACTTAACAGATTTTATTGCTCAAAAAGGATTTGAGCAGGAAAACTCCGTAGAACAAGAGTTACTCAAAGGTTTATTAGCCGCAAGAATATTTTTTGAAAACAACTTAACCAATCTAGGTTTTAAACTACTCTGGAAAATAGAAAAGAAAGCTATTGATTTTGAACTTTATTCCATTTTAAATGAAATTTACCTAAGCGCACTCCAACATATTCATTTATCAAGTACAGCGAATTTCGAAAAAGTTTCTCTAAAGGCTCAACAGAATTTTAAAAAGGTAGAGATGGAGTTTCGATTGTCGTTGGCCTATGCCAAAATTGAAAATAACTTAGCAAAAACAACCGATATCGATGGTTTAATTAAGTCTGCCTTTCAAGAGCATCAAATTGAAATTTCAAAAGATTTAAGTTACAAATCACTCAGTAAACTATTCCATATCTTTCATATAAAAGGAAAATATGAAATCAATTATTTTACTATCAGTAATTATTTAATTTCACTTTATCAAGAAATCGAAAATAAAGAAAAACTCAACCAAAAGCATTTGTTTTACCGGCTAGAGGTATTAATCATTATGAGTTATTCTGCCTTTAGAAAAAGAGATTTTGAAGAATCTTTTGAATACCTAAAAAAAATTAAAAGTATTCTCGAAATGAATAACCATAAATTTCAAGAACAATTTCAGGAAGATTTGATTTTACTGGAAGCTTATTATCTAAATTTCACCAATCAAGCTTCCGCAGCTATTGATGTTTTAGAAAATTATAAAGACCAATCTTTCTTCAAAGATTTATTTCTCATCACATGTTACTTACAACAAGGCAGAAAGAAAGAGGCTTATAAAAAATTACTTCAACTGAACAAGTCTGATCATTTTTATGAAAAAAAATATGGATGGATTTGGGTGATCAAAAAAAACATGATCGAATTGATCTTATTAATTGAATTAGATAAACTAGAGGTTTTTTCTTCCCGGATTCATTCTTTTAAAAGGAAAATCTTCCCAAAGTTTACTACTACTTCCAACAACAATATTGTTTTATTTATTAAAGCAATTGAATATTACGATAAAGGCGAACTGGAAAAAGTAGCAAAGAAAATAGAGCAAATTAAAGATAATAGTTCTCCACACGAGGACGTATTTAATCTTTGCTTTTATGCTTGGTTAGTAACTAAGATGGAAAAATCTAACTTGCTTTATGAAAACACACTACATCTCATAAAAAATTAAATCGTTATGGAAGTTTAATCTTTTTATACTATTTTTAACCGATTAACTTAAAAACCCAAAGTTTTATGAAAAAGATATTGACAGTTTTCTCCATAGCATTAGGTCTATTTTTATGTACTTCTGTAGCCCATGCTCAAGATAAAGAGAAAATAAAAGAAAAAGCTAAACAAGAAGCTTACTCTTTAAGCAAGGATTTAGGTTTAGATAAAGCACAACAACGTAAAGTTGCTGAAAATTATTATAGCTATTATTTGAATACAGAGACAGAATTATCTGAAAAAAAATTAAAAGCAGACAAGGAAACTTATCTTCAAAACAAACAAAAGTTTGACAAATCATTCCATAACAATATGGAAAAAATATTATCTCCTGTTCAAATGAAGAAATTTGAAGAAAAATACAACAAAGAAATCAGTAAAGGAGACATTAAAAAAATCAAATAATTTTTTTAAAAAAAGATTAAAGCCGACTTATCAGTCGGCTTTTTTTATGTGCTGTTGGTAATAAAATGCGGGAATTAAAAGCAATATTAATAACGGCTGGATTAAAAACCTTCTTACATAAAACAATAAGAAATGTAAGTCTATCTCCATAGTAGAAATTAAGTATAAGAACACAGGAGCCAACACCAGTAATAGCAATCCGTAAATTACCAATGAAAATTTCAGTACTTGTTTAGAAAATAGTAAGACCAGAATGAATAGTGAAATAGATGTATTGAGTAAATACCGAGCTATGGTAGCAAAAAACAATTTCCATAAATTAAACTCCGGTGCTGCAGAAAGGTGATAGTTTCCCTTGAAAAATTGCAACAAAGGATCATAGAACAGTTCTCCTTCAAAAAACCTAATCATTGCTAAGGCAACAAAACCTAAAAACACCAACAAATATTTTAGGGAATTAGGCATGTTCGGCTTTTTTATAATTAGCAGCTATTTTCACCCAAACAATCCATAAAACAAAAACACTTCCATAGATAATGGCCGGGAAAACCGTACCGTGTAGCAACTCCCCCTTTTCAGGATATTTATAAAGACCTATTGCCAATAGTGCGATTCGCAAAACATTCATCACATAAATAATTACACTTCCTGCCAATATATAAAGCAGGGTCCGTTTAAAATCGGCATGAAAAGCAATTACAAAACTTACAAATAAAATGATAACACTTACTGCATTACAGCCTTCCACAATTCTTGCTAAGTAACTTTTTTCTACGTATAATTTCATCGAAGGTTCGGTGGGATGAGGCTCTATATGAGATGCATAACCTATGGTATTAATTACCACTTCGGTTTGTTGCGATACCAAATGGGTGATGTAATCGGGATAGTAAACTTCAGAAGTACTGGAAGCTAAATAAAATTTATAAATTCCGGCCAATACCAAATAGCATCCTATAAAAAGGACTAGAAACTTGATAACGGCTTTATTTTTCCTAAAAAGTTCTTTCAAATTTATTTATTTAAGAATCACAAATTTATATAAATAAGCATTCCTATTTGATTAAATAATAAATACTTTTGCCTAAAATTTAGCTATGACCCATCAAGAATTAAAACCAAAAGTTCAAGAAATACTGGCCGAAAGTCAACTTTCTGTAGAGCACCGTTTAGAAGAAATCTGCAACTTACTTCGTGATAACATTGCTTATTACGATTGGGTAGGGTTTTATTTTAAAAACGGAGATAAAAACGAATTGAAATTAAGCTCTTATGCCGGTGAGCCTACCGATCATACAATTATCCCATTTGGGAAAGGTATTTGCGGGCAAGTAGCCGAATCTAACAGTAATTTTGTGGTGCCCGATGTAAAGGCTCAAGACAATTATATCGCGTGTAGCATCACGGTAAAAGCTGAAATTGTGATTCCGTTATTTGTAAATGGAGAAAACATCGGACAGATTGATATCGATTCCAACACCATCGACCCTTTTACGAAAGAGGATGAAAAGTTTCTAGAGTTTGTAAATGCTGAAGTAGCAAAGGTTTTAGAGTAAAGTTTTCTAGGTTAGGTATTTGTGATGATTCTTTGGAATTCAATCCTATTGCAGCAGTAATTGGATAAACATCTGAAAATCTCTTATTAAAAATATGCTATTGAGTTAATTTAAAAAGAAATTGACGACTTCTTTTTATTGATTTTCCGCTGCCAATAGGCGATCATAAAACTACCAATAATCCCCGGAATAAACCAACCATAAATGCTAGGGAAAAATTTGTTTACCACCACAAATGCAGTGGTTGCAGAAATATAGCCTCCCAACATTTTACCTAAGTGTAATTTCAGCCACATTTTTCGCAATCGCTTAGGATTTTTATATAATCTTAAATCTTTTATGGAGAATGTAATCCCCACAATTGCGAAGACAAAAAGCACTACATCTATATTTTTTGTGAGTAGAACAGGAAGTAAAATCATTAAACTTCCTGTCGCAATCATAATTACCGCTATCCATTTATCAAGGGTTAAGACAGGGTCTTTTCTTTTAAATTTTAAAGCTCTATTTCCTGTGAATACAAAATATAAACTAAAAATCCCTACAGCGAATAAAAACGGGCTTTCATGATTGGGTAGAACAGCAATGACCAATGCTGTGATTCCAGATAACATCATGGAATAGAAAAAAACTAATCCAGCTTTTCTATGAAGTGTTTTTCCTTTTTTGGCAATGATAGCTAGTAATCCTGCAAGTAAGGCTATGCCACCAAATGCAGCATGAAAGTAAATTAAAATTTGTATCGCTTTTTCCATTTTTATTGGTTTTAACGATTCAAAAATCAGTGAATAAAATCACTTCAACTATTTTCTATTTCCGAGTTGTTATTTTTTGAGGATGAATTGTTTTTCAAATATTCAAACACTAAAAATATATTTTATAAGTAAATGAAGAGTTATTTACTGCTTTCTTTGAAAATTTTTTGGTTCATTATGTTTATTTTTCGTTTTCAATTAACCAATCTAGACTTTGCTCAAAGTATTTTTTCAAAGATTTGTTCAGAAATTGACCGTAGTCTATTTTTTCATTTCTTTCTTTTGACAACCAAGCCATCGCATAAGCTATAATTTGTTCCGGCAAATATCCTTGACTACTTGATTGCCATCCCAATCCTTGTGAGATAAACTGGAAACGAGAATTACCTATAAAAATTCCGAACCCATAAGTAATTGCCGTAAAATCTGTTAAAAATTCATCATTCTCTTCTACTCGATTTTCTCCTAATAAAATTTGATGAGCCAATTCGTGAGAAATCGTCGCAATCAATGAAATCGGATTTTTTAATTGTTTACGTTCAATTGAAATTGTTGTATCGTTTTCAAATTGTTGATAAATTCCACTTGCACTTTTCCAACTGCCACTGATGTCAGCCGGTGTTGTCAAAATTGTACCATCATCCATTTCAATTGGTGAATCAGAGAAAAAATCTAGTTTTAAATTCAAACCACCAATACCCATTAACTCCTTTGTCCTTTCAAGTATAAACTCCGCATCCTTTTCAGTTCCATCAAAAGTTCTTTCATAAAAATCTTTTGTAGGAGTTACTGTTCGGATTTCCATAAAATGTTCTTCTCCAAATTCCGCTCGTAACCAATTTAAGTCTTCATCAACCCAAATTTTGTCTTCTTCAGTTATTGGCAATTTCTTATTTTTATTCCAGAACATTGAATAGTTAATTTATAGATATAAAAGCTCTGATTACAAAATAGTTAAAGTTTTATCTTTTCTTTTACAATTGAAAGAATTTCATCCCACTGGTTTTCATGAATTTCTGATTTACTAATAATGTAAGAAATACCATTTTTAGCATGTAAATCAATAAATAAGGTATCTTCTATTAGCCTATAACCTTTAAAAGCGAACCACTTAAGTTTTGCCTCATGTTTATAATCAGAATAACCTAAATAGTCATTAGTAAACTCGAAAACATTAATATTATTCTCGTATCCTTCAATTTCAGTTTGAACTTCTTTAAAATACCTTTTTTTATTTTTTGAATAATGCGCCCAAAATTGATAAAAATTCACCAAGTAATGTATTCCTAACCCAATAAAAAGAAAGCCCATATTATCTTCACCAAATACAATGAGGCTTCCAACAGTAACACTTATAATTCCAAAAATTATTCTTCGTTTATTGACTTTTAAATTTTCTTTCCATACTACATCAAAATTCAATTTATGTTGATGATAGAGTATATTTTTATTGAATGGTGTTTTTAGTATCATTTTTAATATTAATCTCTATTTGTGTGTTACTTCAATTATTTGTGCCTCTCCAATTTTCATCTTTCCTTCATGAATCCACCAAAGTCTATCTTTTTGAATAAAGTCAGTTTTGCTTTTATTTCAATTTATCATTTTATCTTTGAATTGATTCGTGTAAAATTTTTAGACCAAAATTGTTTCTAGCTATACAGAAAAAATCATAGTTGATAAATAGATTCATTCTATACTTTCAAAATAATTTTCAATTTCTGATTGTAATTTATTTATTTCAATCATCGAATCGTATACTAATCCATCCTTTTTAAGCTTAATTAGTTCATCCGAAATTTCTTCTCTTTCCTTATCTTTACCCATAAATTCTACTTTATTATTTATAGTTGCAAATAAAGAACTCATTTTTTTCTCAGCTCTTACATAAGCATTTACTTCATCAAGAATACCTGTAAGTTTGCCAAATTCCTTTTTTATATTATTAGGCAAAATATATCTTTTAAGTATATAATTTTCAATTACCTTAGCGAATGCTTTACCCCAATCTTCAAGGAGTAAATTTAGCTTTTCCGGTGAAGCCTTCTTAAGTTCTATTTCTACTGAAGCAGTATATATTAACAATTCAGACAATATAGGGTACAATTCATTTAAAGCCTGTACTTGTAATTGATTATATTTCGAAAATTTAATTTCAGATTTTTTCAGCTCATTCTTAAATTTCTCAATTTTTTTTGAAACTAGAATTGATTGAATAACTTGAATTAGTGCAATAATAACTGTGAATGCAATTAATATTATTAAATGATATTTTTTAAAGTCAGAAAAATATTCATCAAGAGCTTCTTTAATTAAATTGTTCATTTCCTATTTAATTTTCACTTTATCACTTAAAAATTAATATCAACCAAATATAACTGTTCCCACTAATAAATCAAAAACCAACGATAAACTCACCTATCTCCTACAACCTAATATCCATAACCTATTAGTCGACGTAAAACAAATCTGCCGCAATGCCATCGCTTAAAAATTTTCCTTTTTTAGTGATTAAGACTTTATGGTTTTCTTCTTTTAGTAATCCTTTTTCAAAAAATACTTGGGACTCTTTTTCAAAGTAGAGTGCGAGGGGTTTTCCAAAGAGTTCTTCAATTTCCGCTAGATTTACTCCAAATTGTGTCCGCAAGCGTGTCATCACATATTCGTTGTAGCGATCGGCTAAGCTCAACTCTTCCACTTCTGCAGGAACAATTCCTTGCTGAATGGTTTTGATGTATTTGGTGTTGTTATTCACATTCCAACTGCGATGTTCTCCATCAAAACTGTGTGCGGAGGGACCAATACCCAAATAGGGTTTTCCTAACCAATAAGCGGTATTGTTTTGAGAGAAATAACCGGGTTTCCCAAAATTTGAAAATTCATAATTGATGAATCCGGCCTCTTCCAAAGTAGCTAACAAAATTTCAAAATGCGCTTTCGATTTATCTTCATCCACGGGTTGTACTTTTCCGGTTTCAATCATTTTCTTTAAAGCGGTTTTCGGTTCAACCGTTAGGGCATAACTCGAAATATGCGGAACTTCTAACGCCAATGCCTCTGCTAAATTCGCTTGCCAACGCTTGTTGCTCATTCCGGGAATGCCGTAGATTAAATCAATGGAAATATTATCAAAGTACTGTTTTGCCAATTGAATGGATTTCAGAGCTTCTCCTGCATTATGAGCGCGGTTCATTAATTGTAAGTCCTCTTCAAAAAAAGATTGCACGCCAATACTGAGTCGGTTAATGTTAGAATTCGCCAGCCTTTGTAAAACCTCATCGTTTAAATCGTCTGGATTGGCTTCTAAGGTAATTTCAGGATTTTCACATACGGGATAGTTTTCAAAAACGGTGGTTAGAATTTGGTTGATTTCTTCCGCCTCTAATAAACTTGGGGTTCCACCTCCAAAGTAAATGGTTTCCACACTTCCTTGGTTTTCAGTTTTACGTAGTTGAAGTTCTGTAAGTAAAGCTTCCACCAAATCTCCTTTCTTTTTCAGCGAAGTTGAAAAATGAAAATCACAGTAATGACAAGCCTGCTTGCAAAATGGAATATGTATATAAATGCCCGACATTATTGTTGTTCTAATTTATTTTTAGCTTCAATCCACTTCGACATATACTTGGTGCTCTGCAAGGTATGATGCATTAACATAGCGCCTAAAAAATTTTGATTGCGATGTTTTTGCAAATCGTTTTGAATCTTATTTAATTCTTCAAAAAAATAGTCTGCAAATCGGTTTTCCTGAAAGCGTTCGTTAATAATATTGAACCCATTTTGTTGTACTTTCTGCCAGCGCTTAGGCTTCTCGTAAATTTTAATCGCTTCTTCTGCAATGCTTTTATCTTCATTGGCTATTTCTCCCGGCCACGGATATTTTCCACAAATTCCTTCGGCGCCAATCGTAGTGGTTATGCTTGGAGTTCCTGCCAACATCGCATCGATAAACTTTCCTTTGATGCCGGCACCAAAACGTAAAGGTGCTAACAAAACCTTAGCCGTTTTTAAGACTTCTTGTGCATCTTCGGCTCGACCTTTTACAATAAAACCTCGTCGTTTATTTTGTAATTGTTCTACTTTTTGGCAAGCATACGCGCCATAAATCAACAAACGGGCTTTCGGAAGTTCTTTTCTAATGAGTGGCCAGATTTTTTCTTTTAAATACAGCACCGAATCCCAATTAGGCAGGTGTAAGAAATTACCGATAAACACAAAATCTTTCCGCTGCTCATAAGTGGGTAATTTATTGATTTTTTCTTCAGAAATGGAAGGCGCCAATAACGGGATGTAATGTAAGATTGACGGATTTACTTTAAACTTCCGTGCTAGCAAATCGACTTCTGCTTCAGAGATAATCAACGATAAATCACAACGTAAAATACTGGCAATTTCCCGTTTCGCTTCATCAGAATGTAAATCTTCCCGCATGAGCGTTCTTCCTTTTTTTAAGGCTTCGTAGCGTGCTTTTCTAAAAAAATGCAAATCTTCCGTATCTAAAATCCTTACGGCATCGGGACAATTTTCGGCCACACGCCAACCAAATTGTTCTTCCATCATAAAACGATCAAACATCACTACTTGTGGAGCAAGTTCTCTTACATAGGTATCAAAATCAGAAGAATTGGTTTTGATCTTTTTTTGGGTAATCCCCAATTCTTCAAAATTAATCGCATATTTACTCTCCTTCGCCGGACTTGCATAACTCACCTCCCACTCCTTTGCTAGAAAGAGTTTGATGAGTTGCATCATTCTACTACCGGCAGCAGAAGAAGTAGGTTCGGGCCAAACGTAACCAATAATGAGTAATCGCTTCATTTTATGTTTTTTTTCACAATAAATAAAAAGAAATGCTAAGCTATTCTTCGTAATTTTAGCACAAATTTACGTTTATTCATGGTAGAAAACACACATCAGATTAATCCAGATCATTGGGTAGATGAATATTCTGATTATTTATTTAATTATGCCATCGTTCGGGTAAACGATAGAGAGATTGCCAAAGATCTTATTTCTGAAACTTTTCTGGCCGGTTTACGTTCTAAAAAATATTTTAAAGGCGAGGCGACCGAACGCACTTGGCTTATTTCTATTTTGAAACGTAAAATTATTGACCATTACCGAAAAATAAATTCTAAAAAAGGCCAAGCGGAAGTAAAAATAAACTACACCGATGAAGACCAAGAAGGCGACTGGCTGGAAGAGAAAGTAGCTGATAATTTTGAACAGTCTGCAGAAGACAATTTGGTGAATAATGAATTAGGCGCTGCGATTTACGATTGCCTTGATAAAATTAACCCCAAGCACGCCAAAATTTTTAAAATGAAAACGATCGATAACTTTGATACCGAAGTGATCTGTAATGAATTTAATATTACCCCGTCTAACTTATGGGTAATTATTCACCGTGCACGAACTGCGTTGGCAGAATGTATGGAAGAAAAATGGTTTAAGTAATTTATGAATTCTGAAAATCCTGACAAGAAATATTGTAACTGTACCGACGCAGGTTGTTATTGTGATAAAGCTCAATACAATGAAGCAGCTGACTGGGAACTTGAAAAATTGGTTTCTCATTTAGACAAATGCCCTAAATGCCAAGAGTATACAGAACGCAATAAAAAGCTTACTGAACTTTGCAAAAAAGCAGAATTAACTTCGTTAAAAGAAGAGGAACGCAAAGAACTTAAAAAGTTGCTTCAGGAGAACCTAAAAAACAAATAGTACTTTCGTTAAACAAAGTAATCCCCACCAGATAATCGGTAAACTTTCCACCCAAAAAGAAGCATAATAATCGGATTGTTTTTTGGAAGAAAAATAAATTAACATTCCGGTAAGAAGGGTGATCATAAAAGTTGGAATCAAATTTTTTACTTCTGACGTAATCGTGAATTCCAACAGAAAAAAAAGCATCAACAATACATATCCCAAGGCTTTCGTTTTTTCTACCCCTATTAACTGCGGAAGTGTTCTCAATTCTTTACTATCATAGGTTAAATCCCGAATTTCAAATGGAAGGATAAGTGCCAAAACAAAGACAAAAATCTGTAAAAACCGAAGCCTTGCTTCTACCGAAAAAATGAAATCAACGTTTTGTGTTGGTAACCAAACTGCGGTTCCTGCCCAGACGAAAGCAATAATAAAAATCTTAATCGATTTTAAACTTCTCAGATTCTTTCCCCGTGGTAAAAAAGGGATCGCATATAATAAAGTAAAAAATCCTAAAAAAGCAGAAATCAATAATACTTCAATAGGTTGAAAAAATGATAACACCAATAACCCGATAAAATTCAGCAAAGAAAACAACTGAATAAAACGAAGGTTTTTGGTCAAGCTGCGATGATGTAAACCGGCAATTCCCGCATATTTCACGAAATTATAACCGGTAATGGTACTAAAAAACACAAAGCCTAATAATTCAGCAGAAATAGCTGTAGGGATTACAAAAGAAGTCGTTAGCACCATAGCACAAACGGCAAGTGAAACGTGAATACTACTATCGATGTAAAATTTAAAAATTGCTTTTAGGCCATACATTTAGCAAAGGTAAAAGAACTTAGGAAAGCCTTGTTTATTTCTTACCTATATATTGTATTTGTTTCTTTACCCTGAACTTGATTTAGGGTCTCATCTAAATTGATTCTAGTAGGATGAGATGCTGAAAGGAGCAGGTTCCAGAATGGTGGAATTCTATTATTTTAAGCTAAACGTTATCCCGGACCAAGTCCGGAATAACATTTATTTCTATTAAGAATTAAAGCTCAATTAGAAACTTTAATATCTTTTCAAATTGAAAAATATTAAAAAAAAACTCATCAAATCACTAACTAATATAATTCTTTCCTTCTTCTAAAGCTTTTGCGATACCATCAGGATTTTTACCTCCGGCTGTAGCAAAAAATGCTTGTCCGCCACCGCCGCCTTGGATGTATTTACCCAATTCGCGCACAATTTGTCCGGCATTTAAGCTTTTTTCTTCCACTAAATCTTTAGAAATGTAACACGAAAGAATAGCTTTACCATTGTTGGCAGATCCTAACAATAAAAACAAATTATCGACTTCACCACCTAACTGAAAGGATAAATCCTTTAACGCACCACCGTCTAAATCTACTTGTTTGGCTAAAAACTGAACACCATTAATTTCGGTCAATTCATTTTTTAGATCGCCTTTTACGTTTTTCGCTTTTTCTTTAAGTAAGTTTTCAATCTCCTTTTTTAAAACCGAATTCTCTTCCTGTAAATCGTTCACGGCTTTTACCGGATCTTTTACATTTTTAAACAAGGCTTTTATTTGGTTAAAGTTTTCACTCTGTTGCGTCAAGAAATCTTTAGCCGCATCGCCGGTAATAGCTTCAATCCTACGTACTCCTGAAGCGACAGCACCTTCAGAAATAATTTTAAAATGCCAGATTTCTGCGGTATTTGGCACGTGCGTTCCTCCGCATAATTCCATCGAGTCACCAAAGCGAATGGTTCTTACCGCATCGCCATATTTTTCCCCAAACAAAGCAATCGCTCCTTGTTCAATAGCTTCCGCATAAGGGATTCTTCTATTCTCCTGCAAAGGAAGGTTTTCACGAATTCGAGCATTTACAAAATCTTCTACTTGTTTTAGTTCTTCTGAAGAAACTTTACTAAAATGTGAAAAATCGAAACGTAAATAGCTACTGTGAACCATCGAACCTTTTTGCTCTACATGCGTTCCTAAAATACTTCTTAACGCCTGATGCAATAAGTGTGTTGCAGAATGGTTAGCTGCCGATCTTGAACGTTGTTTGGCATCGACTACAGCTTTAAAGCTTCCCTCTAAATGATCTGGAAGGTTTTTTACAATATGAATAATTAAGTTATTCTCTTTTTTGGTATCAACGATATACGTTACATTTCCGTTGGTACTTTCTAAGTAGCCTTTATCACCAACTTGCCCACCGCCTTCAGGATAAAATGGTGTTAAATTGAATACCAATTGGTATAAAGTTCCATCCTTTTTACTTTCTACTTTTCTATACCTAGTAATTTTCACTTCTCCTTCTAAGCTATCGTACCCAATAAATTCCTCTTCATCATCTTCTCGCAAGATTTGCCAATCTTCAGCTTTGGTTTGGGCAGCAGAACGAGAACGGTCTTTTTGTTTTTGAAGCTCTTCTTCAAATTCAGTTTCATTCAACTTGAAACCACGTTCATTTAAAATCAGTGCGGTTAAATCGATAGGAAAACCGAACGTATCGTAAAGTTCAAAAGCTTTCTTTCCTGAAACCTGCCTATCGGCAGGCAAGTTTTTTTCTTTAGCAGCTTCAATAATCTGGTCTAATAAAACCAAACCTTGATCTAAGGTTTTTAAGAATGAATTTTCTTCTTCCTTAATTACGTTTTCACAAAGATTTTTTTGCTTTTTCAATTCTGGGAAAGCTGTTCCCATTTGCTGACTCAGCGTCGCTACAAATTTATAGATAAATGGTTCTTTTTTGTTTAAGAATGTAAAACCATAACGAATTGCACGACGTAAAATTCGGCGAATCACATAACCGGCTCCATTATTACTTGGCAATTGTCCATCTGCAATCGCAAAAGCAACCGCACGTACATGATCGGCAATTACACGAATGGCAATATCGGTTTCTTCAGACTTCCCGTAAGTAGAATTGGTAATGGTTTGTATTTCGCGAATTAGCGGAGTAAATACATCGGTATCATAATTGGATTTTACATCTTGCAATACCATACACAAACGCTCGAAACCCATACCGGTATCGATATGTTTATTGGGTAGTTCAACTAAAGAACCATCGGCTTTTCGGTTAAATTGAATAAAAACCAGGTTCCAGATCTCTACCACTTGCGGGTGATCTTGGTTCACCAATTCTTTACCTGAAATTTTAGCTTTCTCTTCTTCTGAGCGAATATCAATATGGATTTCAGATGCCGGACCGCAAGGTCCTTGATCACCCATCTCCCAGAAATTATCTTTTTTATTACCTAGTAAAATACGCTCTTCCGGCACGATTTCTTTCCAAAAACCATAAGCTTCTTCATCTTTACCTATTCCGTCTTCTTCATCACCTTCAAAAATGGTCACGTAAAGAATTTCAGGATTCACCTTAAAAACTTCCGTTAATAGTTCCCAAGCCCAAGCAATCGCTTCTTTTTTAAAGTAATCGCCAAAACTCCAGTTTCCTAACATTTCGAACATCGTATGATGGTAGGTATCTTTACCCACTTCTTCCAAATCGTTATGTTTTCCACTTACGCGCAAACATTTTTGAGTATCGGTAACTCTGGCACTTTTAGGAGTCGCATTGCCTAAAAAATATTCCTTAAACTGATTCATCCCTGCATTGGTAAACATTAAGGTAGGATCGTCTTTAATGACCATAGGTGCTGATGGAACAATTTGATGTTTTTTAGATTCAAAAAACTCTAAAAATTTGCTGCGTATTTCGTTAGCTTTCATATACGATTTTTTGTAGCTGAAACGTTAAATTATGTTACTAGTGAAACAATTTTTATCTTTGTTCGTCTTATTAAGCAAAACTGCTTAATTTTAGAAGGCAAAAATAGCATAATTTAAGACAATGTCGAAGGTTAAATATTATTACGATAGCGAAACACTTTCTTACCGAAAAATAGAACGGAAGAAAGGTCGAAAATTGGGCTATGCGTTATTGGGTATCACGGCTTCTTTTTTGGCCGGTTTCTTATTGTTATTGGTGTATTTAAATTTACCCCAAATTGAAACGCCTAAAGAGAAAGCTATGAAGCGAGAATTGCAAAATATGAAATTGCAATACGAAGTACTCAACAAAAAAATGACACAAGCGCAAAAAGTTTTAGCGGAAGTAGAAAATAGAGATAACAATATTTACAGGGTTTATTTTGAAGCAAACCCTATCCCGGAAGAACAGCGAAAAGCCGGTTTTGGTGGGATTAATCGCTATAAAGACCTAGAAGGTTACGATAATTCTAAATTGATTGTTGAAACCAGTAAACGCTTAGATGTCTTGCAAAAACAAATTGTTGTGCAATCTAAATCATTAGATGAAATTGCTAATTTAGCGGAAGAAAAAGAAAAATTATTAACTGCGATTCCTGCCATCCAGCCGGTAAAAAATGAAAACTTAAATCGTATGGCTTCCGGTTATGGTATGCGCATGCACCCGATTTTAAAATATCGAAAAATGCATAACGGGATGGATTTTAGTGCGCCTACCGGCTCTGAAGTTTATGCTACCGGAGATGCTGTGGTAAAAAAAGCACAACGAACTACCGGATTTGGTAATCTGATTGTACTAGACCATGGTTTTGGCTATGAAACTTATTATGCGCATTTAAGTGATTTTAAAGTAAGAAAAGGTGAAAAAGTGAAACGTGGAGAAGTGATTGGTGAAGTAGGCAGCACTGGTTTATCAACAGCTCCGCACTTGCATTACGAAGTACATAAAAATGGAAAAGTAGTGAATCCTATTAACTTTTACCACGGTGATCTTACTGCTGAAGAATACGATATTATGCTGAACCAGTCTGCACTCGAAAATCAATCGTTAGATTAATGCACGTCAACCTCCCCGACAAACTTTATTATAACATTGGTGAAGTTGCCAAGGCCTTTAAGGTGAATACCTCTCTTATTCGATTTTGGGAAAAGGAATTTGATGTCATCCAACCTAAAAAAAACGCTAAGGGAAACCGGAAATTCACCAAAGAGGACATTAAAAACTTGGAGTTGATTTATCATTTGGTAAAAGAGCGTGGCTTTACGTTAGAAGGTGCAAAAACACATTTAAAAGAAGAAAAGGTAGAAACACTCAACAACTTCGAGATTATTCGTAAATTAGAACATATAAAATCTGAATTGATCAATATTAAAAATCAACTATAAAAAAGAAAAAATGAAAAAGTGGTTAATCCCCGTAATTATAATTTTAGTGTTAGGCTTTATTGGCTATAAAATGACAGCTGGTGTTAATAATACTGCTGTAGAATTAGAAGAAAATGTAAAAGCTTCTTGGGCCAATGTCGAAAGTGCTTACCAACGTAGAACCGATTTAATTCCGAATCTGGTCAACACCGTAAAAGGTGCTGCAGACTTTGAAAAAAGTACGTTAACAGATGTTATTGAAGCCCGAGCAAAAGCAACTTCTGTTAACATTAATGCCGATAATTTAGACAGTGCATCTTTGCAAAAATTTCAGGAAGCACAAAGTGGTCTTTCTTCAGCTTTATCAAAACTAATGGTAAGTGTAGAACGTTACCCGCAACTAACCGCTACACAAAATTTCAGAAATTTACAATCGCAGTTAGAGGGAACTGAAAATAGAATTAATGTGGAACGTAATCGTTTTAACGATAATGTTCGTGAATACAACACCTACATCAGAAAATTCCCAAACAATATTTTTGCAGGAATGTTTGGGTTTGAACGAATGACACCATTTGAAGCCCAAGCAGGTGCTGAAAATGCCCCAACGGTAGAATTTTAAAATGAAATGAATGCTGAATTTTTTCAGCATTTTTTTTATAATGATATTATTGAGTAAGGAAAATTCAGTACTAAAACCTTAAGAAAATGGCCAAAGAATTTATTTCAGTTAAAGACGAAGAAGAAATTGTAGAAGCAATTCGGATTTCAGAAAAAAATACTTCAGGAGAAATTCGTGTGCATATTGAAAAAAAATGTCCGATCGAACTTTTTGAGAGAGCCAAAACTGTTTTCCACGACTTAAAGATGGACAACACCAAACTCGAAAATGGAGTATTAATTTACCTTGCCATTGAAGACCATCAATTTTACATTATGGGAGATAAAGGTATTGATAGAAAAGTACCTGATGATTTTTGGGAAAGTACCAAAAACGTGATGCAAGACCATTTTAGAAAAGGTGATTTTAAGCAAGGCTTAGTGGACGGAATTTTAAAAGCCGGCGAACAATTAAAGCATCACTTTCCTTATCAACAAGACGACATTAACGAACTTTCAGACGAAATATCAAGAGGATAATGCACTACTTCACTTCTGCTTTTAGCAAAAAAAATATATTCGGAATTCTATTTTTATTGATAGGAACTTTTGGTTTTGCCCAATTAGATGTTCCCAATAAACCTTCTAAGCAAACGAGCGTTTACGATGCTGCTGATGTTTTAAGTAATGCGGAAGAAAAAAGCTTAACACAAAAATTAATAAGGTATGCCGATACTACCTCTACCCAAATTGTGGTAGCTACCATCCCCACCCTAAATGATGAATACATTGGAACGTATGCCGCTGATTGGGCACAAAAATGGGGAATTGGACAATCGTCTAAGGATAATGGTTTTTTAATCTTACTGGCTAAAAACGACCGTAAAATTTGGATCACTACAGGATATGGGGTGGAAGAATATATGACTGATGCTAAAACCAAAACCATTATTGATCAAGTAATTTTACCGGAATTTAGAAAAGGAAACTACTATCAAGGTTTAGATAAAGGTACTACTGCCATTATGCAGGTAATGAACGGTACTTTTAAAGCTAATCAAGGTAATGAAGGTATTGGTTTTAATCCGTTACCGATCATTGTAATTTTCATTATTTTTATTGTTATTATCATTTCCATAATTAAAAAAAATAATGGCGGCGGTGGAGGACGCGGCGGCCGTAGAAGTGGTGCTGATACAATTTTTGATGCTATTATTTTAAGTAGCCTTGGTCGCGGAATGTTTGGTGGCGGAGGTCACTCTTCCGGTGGTGGCTTTGGCGGCGGTGGAAGTTTTGGAGGCGGAGGCTTTGGTGGTGGCTTCGGCGGTGGAGGCTTTGGCGGCGGCGGTGCCGGAGGAAGCTGGTAATGCTAGTGAGTAATAGTTTTATTTAAATAAGTATACTAAAAAAACCACTTTTTGAATGCTCAAAAAGTGGTTTTTACAACTATATAAACTAAACACAAATTAAATAACTATCTTCTCTTGTTGGGATCTCTCCCCCCAAACTTGCTGAATTTATAGGTAAAACTAAACATTACGTATTGCTCCAACACGAGTTGTTGCGTATCTTGAATAAAATCTTCTCCGGTATACCTAGAGGTTGAAATGTTTTCATCTAACACATCAAATACTTTCACTTTAAAAATTCCATCTTCTCCTAAGAGTTTATATCCTAAACTCATATTCCATAGAACAAAATCATTTTTAAATCCGGGTGACATATTTCCCATATGTTGATAGCTGATATCATTGCCAAAAATGAAATTTTTAGGCCAGTAAGAAGTAATCTCTACTCCCAAATTATGATTAATATAGTTTTGATCCCTACTAGAATCTAAGCTATAGCTTGCCTTATTGTAGGTTAATTGATAACTTGGGGCTACGGTTAATAATTCTTCAATTTCATACCTTACCGCTAATTGGGGAGATAGGGATAATGTTTCAGAATTATATTTTTGTGTATTGGAGAAACCTACATTTCTATTGAAATTGGTTCTAAAACCTACTCTTGGATTTAATGAGTTTCCATTTTCCAATTCAATTTTTTTATTCAGGCTAAATCCTGCAAATGCGCTATAAGCTCCATCAACATTTGTATAGGTGGTAGTTCTTACCAAATCTTCATCGGTTGTCGTAAAAGAAACTACCCGATCGTTGTATAAACTTCCTCCTAAATAGGCATAAAAACCAGAACGTGATTTAAAATCATAATTATTAAAATTGGCATAAAAACTATGTTCTAAGGTTGGATCTAAGTTAGGATTCCCTGTTACAATATTTAATGGATTAGTGGTATTGGTTACAGGTTGTAATTGATTTAAGCTTGGTGTACTTCGAGCGCTTCTGTAGTTAAAATAAATAGACTTGGTTTTAGTCAATTCATAGCGTAAGTAGGAATTAACAAACAGGTTGTTATAGGTATTTTCAAAAGAGTTCTCTGTAAATAAATCTATATTTTTTAAACGTATATTTTGAATACCTCCAGAAACACTTGCCCGTAATTTATCACTTTTATAAACCAAGCCTAATTCTGGACGATGGTCAAAAGTTTCGGATTCAAAATCGTTACTCAAATTATCGTTTAAGTTATTGTAATTGCCTTCTCCTTCTTCCTTATCGTAAACCAAACGTGTATTGCTACGATTGTTTTTTCGGTAGGCATAAGCGAGATCTAAGGAAAGTTTTTCACTAAGTGGAAGTCGAGAATTGAGTGAAATTTCATACTCATCTTCTTTACTATCTTCATCAATGTATTGATCTTGAATTTCTGTATTATCCAGATTTCCGTTTTCGTCATAAATTTCCCTAGATGAATAATAGACTTGATCTCCTTCAGAAGTATTATTGGTATTATTGAAGCCTAAGCGAATAAATGCTCCTTTACTTCCAAATTTTCTAGTTACATCAAAACGATTGCTATAATTAACGCTGGAAACTTCCCCGTTTTGTTTGGTATTTGCGTTATTAATAGGCGTTCCGTCTTCTTCAAAAGATTCGGTAAACGAATTACTCGTTGAATAACCTTTATTTACATTTACATTGGGACGAAAAGAAATTCTTGTTAACGTATCGGGTTTAAATTCAAAATTTACCCTTGCACGGTGGTTATCATTTTGACGTTCTGAAGTCGATTCTGAATTATTAAAATACGTGCGATCAGGTAAAATATTTTCTCTTTCAATGCTTGTTGCCGTTCTGTTATCAGACCTACTGAAAAAATAATTCGAATTTAAATCGGCTTTCTTTCCCCATTCATCTGCAAAATTGAAACCTGCGTTGTCAGATTTTGTGATTCCTCCTTGGCCTTGACCACCACCTCCTGTACCATTAATTGAATAGGCACTACGTCCCATGGCATCGAAAACTTCATCAAAAGTAAAACCAGAAGAATTGATATTGTTGGAACTCCCTAAAATACTCAGACGTAATTCATCCTTAAAATAATTAGCGATTCCACTTAACTCATAGCGTTCATCGGTTCCTCCTCCTGCGGTTAGTCTAGAGAAATATCCTTTATTTTTATCTTCCTTTACGGTTAGGTTAATGGTTTTATTTTCTGAATCGCCTTCTTCTCCGGTAAATTCTTCCGATTTGGTCTTGGTATCGACCACCTGAATTTTATCGATAATTTCTTTGGGTAAGTTTTTGGTCGCAATTTTGGGATCGTCACCAAAAAATTCTTTTCCGTTGACTAAAATTCTGGAAACTTCTTTTCCGTTAACGGTAATTTTCCCATTGTTATCTACATTCACGCCGGGTAATTGTTTCAACACATCTTCTACATTCGCATTGGGTTGTGTTTTAAAAGAGGCCGCATTAAATTCTAAGGTGTCTTTTTTAATGGTTACAGGGGCACGATTTCCTTTCACCACTACTTCCTCTAGACTATTGGTGGAAAACTTCATTATCACTTCACCTAAATCGATATTGGAATTTTCTTGTAGGGAAATTTTTTTTTGATAGGTATTGAAGCCTGTAAAACTTACGAATATATTGATGAAGTTGGCATCGGTGCTTCCTTCTACAGAGAAATTTCCATCTACATCTGATATGGTATACTCTACCAGCGTACTATCTTGTGCCTTTTCAATATATACGGTGGCTGACTCTAAGGGGGTTTGTTCTACATCTACTACTTTCCCTTTTACTTGAAAATCTTGTGCTTGTAAAACGAAGGAAAATAAAAATGCTGTTAGTCCAACAAAAGTTGTTCTAAGGTTAAATTTCATAAGTTGAAGTTAGCGTGGTTAAGCGTTCTTACTATATAGACTTTTCTAAAGTGAAAACGTTGCAAGCTAAATTAAATAATTCTAAAGTATTTTTATTAAAATTCAGGAATATTTCTTAAAAACACCTAAACCTATTGCGATAATTGGCCCATAATTCAAACCTTAACATAATTTCATGAGAACCACTATTGTAATTGCTTAACTCAGTCGTTTCATAATCGTAAGCATAACCAATCATAATTTGTTCTGAAACCTGAAAAGCAGCAAGCGCACTTACCGCAGAACCTAATCGATAGGAAGCTCCTACTGTAAATTTATTATTAAAATAAAAATTAGCTGATACATCTATCGCTAGTGGAGCGCCAGTAACAGACTTCACTAAAAAGGCAGGCTTAAATTTTAAATCCCGATTTACTTCCCAGACATAGCCGCCTATTGCATAAATATGAGCTTTATTGGTATAAGTAGCCACAGTAGCGTCATTATAGCGTTTGGTTTGCAAGAGGTTTGGGGTTGAAATCCCTAAATACCAATTATCGGTATATAAGTAAGTTCCTAAGCCTACTATGGGAGAAAATTCACTTAAATTAGAGAGCAGTGGATCGTTGATATCGGCTAAAGTAAGTTTATTCACATCAATCTCTAAGTTATCTACTCCACCTTTTACTCCAAAAGCTAACCTGGTATCCTCCCCTCTGCCTAACGTAATAATATAAGAGAAATTGGCCGCTATAGATTTTTGAGTAGAAGCTCCAATGTTATCACTGGTTACATCTAAACCTAAATTGGCAAGACTTCTCCCTCCTAGCGGGGTATGTGCTGCAAAATTTAAAGTTTTGGGGGCTCCTTCTAATCCAATCCATTGCGTTCGATAAGCACCAATTACACTCAACACTTCCCGTGTACCGGCGTAACCGGGATTTACACTCATGGTATTGTACATATATTGAGTATACTGCGAGTCTTGCTGCCCAAAAGCCACGCTAAGAAAAAAGAAAAATAGAATGTAGAAGTAATATTGTTTCATTTTCTATGCGCTTACTCAGTACTTAGGTGAATGTATCCTGCTTTTTGATGTTTAGACAGTCCTTCACCTTGGTTATAATCATATTCCAATACATAGAAATAAGTCCCCGAAGGTAATTGTGATTCTTGCTGAACAGTTAATCTTCCGTTAGAATAGCCATCAAACACTTGTCCGGGTTCTCCATAGTTATTGGTCTCAAAAACTTTTACTCCCCATCGGTTAAAAATTTTCACTACTAAATTTCGAGCGCAGGAAGTTGCCTCATTACTGATTTCTAAATAATCATTAAATCCATCGCCATTAGGTGTTACGGCATTAAAAACAACAATCTCACACGGATTTACTTCCTCATGCTTCATTAAAGCTAAGGTGTAAATTCCGGGATATTGAACAGCAGTTGTTACTGTATTTTCTGAAGTATTCGTAACTCCACCTTCATCTACCCAACGTTGGGTAATGGCATTCCATCTTACAATATGAATAGCATCTTGTGTGAAAGTTTCATTTAATATGAAATTGGGAGTGGTATTTGAATTCCAGGTTAACGACAACATTACTTCTTCTTGAGTTTTCATATTGATTTCCCAGTATTCATTATTATCAATTTTTTCGATCAAACTTTCTTTTATTGACAACTCATAAAGTGTCCCGGGATTTTTAAGGAAATAAGTTGCATTATAGGTATTGACAGAATTTAACATGGAAGTGATGGCAGGCCGGTAATAGTTTTTATGACCAATAGGATATTGAAAATCACTATCGCCTGTTTTATTGACGGGACCATCAACAAAACTTGCATCTGAAGCGTTGAATGCAATCGCATCTGGAAGAAAGTTGACTCTTCCTCGACTTATTCTATTTTCTAATATTCCTAAGATAAAATAGGCATCTCGATATATATTAACTCCTGAATTTACCTGAAATGCTACCGCTGGGGTATTATTTTCTAAATATAAATTAGTGGTAAATATTTCTTGACCGCTAATTTTTTGTAATTGATTTCCTACTAATCGAAGGATACCGGTCTGATTGTAAAAATCGAAAATCCCTTCATTATAAATATCTGCATACAAACTCGTACGTCCATCATTGTAAAATGTAGCTTCAGGTTTATTATTAAAGCTGGAAACACTGGAGAACTTGGTGTTTTCACTTACGTATAGCATTCCTGTATTCACCGTTTGCGAAAGCATAATTCCGCAAAAAAAATTGATGAATAAGAATGATATGTAAAGTGTTTTCTTCAAATTGAATTATTCTTTTGTTACTGAAGGAAGGAAAGGATTAACCATTGCAGGTTTTACCACATACATGCGATGATCTTCCACTTCCCCTCTTAACAAAGTGGTTTCAGGGGTTAACATCCCATAATAATTATCAGAAAGTCTTAATCGCATATAGGTGGGCCGTATAACCACATCATTGGGTACTACCCAGCTTAGCGTGGTCGTTCCTATACCAGCTGGTAAGGCTTGCACTACTCCTTCTCCATCTTCAAAAACACCATTTACGTTAAAATCTACCCAGCCTTGCAGGTAAGAATCATCTATTGTGGTGTAAGGTACTTCTACTTCAAAAGTTTTTCCAGCTACATAATTAAAATTCCGATAATAAAAACGTTTTAAATTAGCTGGAAGTGCATCTTCTTCATTTACATTGCCTCCATCATTATCATCTCCTAAGGCATCTATGGTATATTGTTCATCAAGATCTTTATCTGGCGATACCGACCCTAGATAACTAATATTAGTTTCAGGAATTTCTGAAGCAGGAGTGTAAGTGTCGGCATTTAAATTTACGCTGGTTCCTACCGGCACCTGATCATCAGAAAATGTGGTCTTATCTATAATATGGAGTACATCCCCATAGGTATCTGGTGCATCGCCTCTATCAAGTTCGGGTACCAACAGTCCAAGAGCTATCGCTGTTAAACCTGCCCCTTTTATCTCTACATCAAAATTTATTTCATAATTATTAACTTCTGTATCATATGCCGTTTCATTAAAAGATAGAATAGTAATTGCGGCTGTATTATTATCGTTTCCATTAAAAAACCGAACTCTTTGCAATCCGCCTCCTATATTACTTTTATTGATTTGATAAGGCCCCGCTCCTATGTTTTTTCTTACTTCTACCACTTTCCACTCCCCATCAGAACTTACTTTTATTTCTTCTGAAGAAGCTAAGGACTCTGCATCGGCAATTACCAAACCTTTAATTCTTATAGGGTTGCCATCTAAAAAGGCCTGACAACTCACGGTAAAAGTGGCTGTATCGCCTCCATCTGCATTTATAATTCCTGCAACCAACTGGTTATTATTACCTGTTCCACCTATATTGTATAACTCATCCATCGAGTCTCCTACAAAATTCCCGGGAATGTAACTTTCAATGGAAGAAGAGGGATTTATATTATCTATGGTAGCTTGTAAGCAGAAATATTTATTCTGACTTAATTGAATGGAAGCATAAGAAGTTTCACCATTATTTAAAACTTCTCCCTCCTTTCCGTAGATATCTGCTGAAGATTGCGCTCCCCAGGTTAACCAAATAATCCTATCTAAATAATTTCCTGTCCCTCCGGTTGCAAAGGTAGAAGTAACAATATTTCCTGGATAACACTGTGCATAATTAGATGAATACCCTGTAAAGAATAAAAATACGCCTACTATATATTTATTGAATAGATTCATATCTGCTAAAGGGTTATTTTACTTCAAAAACAATATTCATAAAGGAAGACTCTGTAACTTCAGAACTCCCATCCACGCTATAATTTAAGACACCTGTATCTGAAATAGAAACATCAGAAAAAACCGAAGTATCGTACCAAGTCACATAATAATTAAGCTCTGTAGCTGGCAAAACCGGTAATGTATTTCCTGCATTACTGGAATTGGTCACCAGTGGAACCGAACCTGTTCCTCCAAATTGTTCTTGATATTTTTGATATAAATCGATCTCTCCATAAGTTTCTCCAGCCGGAACTTGATCTGGAGACGTAGGAACCAAAATAGAAGGCATATAAAAGAATTTAGGCATTGCCGCTTTTACCTTCTTTAAAATACCTTGTGCATCCATGACTACAATATCATTACCGGGAGATTCACCCTCTTGAAGTCCTTCTATGGCTAAAGTATTGGTAGCCGTTGTAGTTATTGTAGTAGGTTGAATTAAATCTCCCCCTAATTGAAAAGTATCCTCATTTTTAGTGATACCGTTATTAGCAAGATATTCAAGAGTCAACGTATCTCCATTTTCATTCGTAAAGGTATAAGTACCATTATCATTATAAATAAAAGTAGTTGTGTTGGTATCAAAAGTAACCTCTGTACCATCTACCGTGGTATGGGTAAAAGTACCATCACCATTGTCTACCAGTACATCGCTGTTGCTTTCCAATAAATTGATGATCTCCGTATACACATCGCCCTGGTTCTGGATGTCGGTCGCTACCTCATTGATGATATCAACTGTTAAGCTTTCTCCATTATCGTTTGTAAAGGTGTAAGTCCCGTCATTGTTGTTTGTGTAGCTGACCGTATTGGCATCGAAAGTCAGCTGCGTTCCATCTACTGCGGTATGGGTAAAAGTTCCATCGCCATTGTCAACCAATACATCACTGTTGCTTTCCAACAAATTGATGATCTCCGTATAAACATCACCCTGGTTCTGGATATCGGTCGCTACTTCATTGATG
>CETA01038491.1_pt1 | contig 27986 bp, 23 predicted proteins | sample 531251 | NCBI WGS metagenome assembly CETA01 (sample SAMEA2622362, study PRJEB7988) | marine metagenome | biome: marine biome (ENVO:00000447); feature: mesopelagic zone (ENVO:00000213); material: "saline water (ENVO:00002010), including plankton (ENVO:xxxxxxxx)" | depth 380 m
ACAGCAATTCGCTGTGAACCACAATCACCAAAGTCGTCACAAGAAATGTCACCAATGATTCCAGGCCAGCTTGAGACACCTGCCATGAACTCACGAACACCTGCACGATCAACTACGAGATCGTCACCATCTGTAGACGATGCAGCCTCGATAGCTGAAAGAAGAAGTGTTGTCGCGTCATAAGCGTGTGCCCAGAAAGCAGCAGATGGTGCTTCACCATGCTCTGCTTCGTAAGCGGCCAAGAAACCGTCACCGGTCTGGCCGGTAGCAGCATTAGAGTTTCCTTCGAAGTCAAGGTCTGGACCTGACATGAACACACCCTCAGATTCGGGGATTTCCATGTAGTTGTCCACCAACATTCCGTCAGCGGCCATCAAGGTCGTGTTCTCAAGACCAGCTACTTCACCTATCTGCTGTGAAATGAAGTTACCTTCCGGTGGGAAGATAGGGAAGAACAAAAGATCAGGAGAACCAGCAGCCACCTCAGTGAGAACTGGAACCATGTCAGTGTCGCCCTTATTAACAGCAGTTATTGTCTGCAAATCGCCACCAAGATCGCTAAAGGAATTAGCGAACGCCGTAGCTAGACCCTCAGTGTAAGGATCACCATCATGGATGGTTGCAGCAGATGCAGCTCCAAGAACTTCATAAGCGAACTTCGCTGCAGCGGCACCCTGATACAAATCGTTGTGAGCGGTTCTGTAATAACCCTCACTCCAATTGTCACCAGCAGTACCAGCCAAGTCAGAAGTCAAAGCTGGGGAAGTGTTAGAACCTGAGATCAACACCATTCCCGCACCCGTGATCAACGGAGCTGCAGCAGTAGCAGCACCAGAACACGAAGTACCCAGAACACCAATCACGCTTTCATCAGCGACAATTGTCTGGGCAGCAGCCTGACCACCATCAGAAGAACAAAGATCATCCAACCATGTACCAGCATTCACACTGAATCCATGAATGTCGCCGTAATCAGCAACAGCCATATCAACAGCACGAGACATAGGTACACCCAAGAACGCAACATCGCCAGAAATGGCGTGCAACGAACGGATCTGAATGTCTTCACCAGCACCAACTTCAACAGTGCCCAAAGATCCATCACCAAGTGATGAACCAGAAGACGCAGGTGCAGCGCCTGGCCATGATGCGTCTATGTCAGCTGTGGCCTCGGCAACAGTTTTGTCACCGTTAACAACAGCTGTTCCGTCAGTCCAGAAAGTACCGGCACCAACAGCGGCAGGCATCAAGTCAGAAGCGTCGAAACGCACAACATCAGCGCTAACCAGAATATTCAAAAAGGACTGCTCAAGAGGCTGATAGACACTTGGGTCTTGGCCCGAAGCTCCAGAAAGGAACCCTGAAAGGCCCCCACCCTTACGCTCTGTTTGAGCAATCTGACGGGTCTCAGCATAAGCAGCGGAACCGAAGTACTTCATGACCTCCCAAACCTCAGGAGCATCACGGAAAGCACCAACCAAAGTTCCAGCACCTAACACTGGGTAATCGCCCTTAACTGAAGGGAAATAGAAAGTATCAACAGCGTCAGGTGAACCATCAGCAAAAGCTGTTCCCTCAGGAATAAACGCAGCGTAGAACGAAGCCTGACGATGCATCATGCAATCATCATCGACCAAAGGCTGGCCATTGTCACCGAACGGTGTAGCGGCTATCGATCCACCAGAAGCGTAAACCATCCCAGGTGTGTTCCAAAGCTCTAACACTTCCTCAAACACACCAGAAACCTCAGGCGATGAGAACGCAAGCGTTCCAGCCACCCACTCGTCATACAAGTCAGCCCCGTGCATACGAAGCATCAAATCCTCAATCCAGTCAGTGAAAGTCCAACCAGTCGCAGGACCAGACTCGATACCCACACAGAAAGGAGTGTCGCCATTAGCGATCATGTCCCCAGCAAGAGACTTCAAAGCGTCCCAACTACCAGGAATCTCATAACCCTTCTCAGCGAACTTAGCTGGCTTATACCAAACCAAAGACTTCAAATCAGACTTGCTTGGAACACCATACTGAGTGCCATCAACATTACCGAAAGAAGTCCAAGCATCCGACCACTCCATCGAAGACACAACATCAGCAGGTAAAGGCAAAACCGAACCATCACGAGCAAAATCAGCTAATTTACCAGGCTGCGGAAACACGAAAATATCAGGCGGGTTACCACCAGCAACCTGCGTATTAATCATGTCAGCAGCATCACGATTACCCGTATAGGTAATCTCAATACCAGACTCGGCAGCAAAAACATCTAAAGCATCCTGCAAAGCACCAGCCTCTTCATCACTGCTCTCAGGACCGAAAACCGTCACCGAAGTGCCAGCCAACCCATCAGAATCAGAAGACGCAGCAGTAGTTGCAGTAGTAGCAACAGCAGCTGAACTGCTTGCCGAACTACTCGAATCATCATCACCGTCAGACCCACAGGCCCCGGCAATCAATCCAAGCGCCAAAACAGCAGAAACAATCCGCCAGCTCCGACGCCTAATAAGCTTTTCCATAAAGAAAATCCCCTCCATTAGTTAACAAAATCCAGCGGTCTGTTGGTCTGACCACCTGATTCACACACCCTACAGGCAATATTTGATGCTCTCAAATCCGAAGAAATTAATGCAGAAAAATATGCATTTAAACCTAAGTTCAAAGCCCATTTACTGCATTTAGAGATGTCGACAATGATATTTATTTACAATTGTGGCCAATGTTTTTTGTATCGTTGAACCAACCATTTATTGAACTGAACATGACTTTCCTCTTGCCATGAATACTTCCCGCGAGGAGCAAATCTTGAGTTCAAGCCATTTTGAACCTTTGTGGTTGCGTCTTGATCCTGTTTAATAAACACTTGCACACCAGCATCACTTGCTTCAAAAAGTTCATCAAATAAAGGGTGTTCTAACGCTGTTGGATGAAAAAGATAACCAATTTCCACGTCTATAGTTCCGGCTGTAACCGGATTAACAATGAAAAAGAAAGCTTGATCAGGAGCAGTGCCAATGCACAGATTGGGCGGAATAAGAGCAAATGTCGACCTCCAACGTTCCTCTTCAGTCAATTCAGGGTAAACGGGCAAGAGAGCTTTATGAGTTGGATTGAAACCTCCATCAATATGCACGTAACCGCTTTCACGAAATATTACGTTGCTGCTGTCTTCCCAAGGAACAGGAAAACTGCTCATGTCACTGGGACAAAAATCCTGTACATACTGATGCAAGCGATTAGCATGATAGCCGTCGTTGAAATTCTCAAACATGATCTTCCAGTTCCACGGCAGTGACTCCAAGGTGAAAGTACCAGGGCATACAGCTTCATCTAATTTGTAATTCTCAAGATAAGAGTCATACCTGCTCAGTGTGGGTGTTAGAGGCTCGGCTTCAGGGTTTAAATTGACGAAAATAAAACCTTTCCATATCTCTATTTGAACATTAGGTAAACCCCATTCCGATTTATTGAAATCTTTTGTTTTCTCCATGGCCGGAGCTCCTAAAAGACGACCGTCAAGGTCATAAATCCAATGATGATAAGGGCATTTAAATTTTGAACTATTTCCAGAGCCTTCACAGATTTGCATAGCTCGATGTTGACAAACTGCTGAAAAAACTCGGATCTGATGATCCTTTCCTCTCGCAACAATAAGTGGCTCACCATTTACTGTTTTCGTATACCAATCTCCAGGATTCGGTATGGAGTTTGCCAGGCCAACGCAAAGCCACTCATGGTCAAAAATTGACCTTCGTTCAAAATCTAAGAACTCTTCTGAGGTGTATATCTCAGGCGGGAGAGTTTGTGAATCATCAAAATCTGAAATTGAGATTTCGAAGGATTCCAAAAATTCATTCGTCAATATTGTCATCAGTTTCTCCCTCTTCTAATAATAGGTATTTTCTAATCTTCCCGACGCTTGTTCGAGGAAGTTCGGATAAAAAAGTAATCTGTTGTGGCCTTTTTGCCTTCGTTAACCGTTTCTCACACCACTCAAATAGATTTTCGAGAGAAGGTAGGTCTTTACCTGGAACAGGAACTACGAAGGCAACAGGGACTTCATCTCTTATATCGTCAGGCTTTCCAACTACTGCAGCCTCAAGAATTCCTGTGTGTTCTGACAGAACCGATTCAACTTCAACAATAGAAACGTTCTCGCCAGAAACCTTTAGGACATCAGATCTCCGACCATCAAAGAAAAACTTTCCCTCAATGTTACGTTTAGCTCTATCTCCGGTCAAAAACCACCCATCACGAAAGCTCTCTTGAGTAGTGACAGTGTCATCCAAATACCCGTTGAAAATAGTTACACCTATTTCACCCCCTACAACGATTTCACCTACTTCGTCTGGATCTACAGATGTACCATCCGACCTTTGTATGTCCACCGAACAGCCACTTGTCACTAAACCCATGGAAGATGGATCAGGATTCTCTTTCTCATCAGTTAAAACTGCAGGAATAGTTTCTGTCATTCCATAAAGCTGCCTTGGTTTGCAACCGAACCAATCAGTTACAGTGTCGTACTGCCCTTGGGTGATATTTTGAGCAAACCAACAATGCCTAAGCTTTAATCCTCCTACTGGTCCCCCTTTTGCCAATATCATTCGGATGGGAGCTGCAAAGAGACTCGCTGCTGTCACTTCATGCTTTGCTGCTTGTTGCAAAAATCGACTTGCTGAAAAAGTTGCCATCAAGGCAACGCTCGCTCCTGTATAAATTGCTGAAGCGAAAGAATAGTACTGAGCGTTCGCATGAAACAAAGGCAGCACCACAAGTTGACGATCATTACTTGTTAAAGAGGCTGCTGCTGCCATCGCTTGCCCTGCAAACGCATAGTTGGCTTGAGTTATTTCAACTCCTTTGGGTAATCCAGTTGTACCGGACGTAAACATCACAGCAGCTCTATCAAGGACATTTGGAACAGGCCATGACTCAACCTCAGAAAAGTCGCAGAGTTCCGAATCAGTGCTCATCTCATCTATCTCAATAAATGGCAAGTTTCCACAAGCTTGTTTATAGATCTCAGAACGAGTCGTTGCGCAAAATCCTACTTTCGGATTAGTTCTTTCTATATGAGATGAAAGATCTTCTGAGCTACCCATTGGGTCTGAAGGAACTATCCACGCTCCCAGTCGAATAGCTGCTAACCAAACTGCGATAAAAACTGGACAGTTCGCCAACGCCAAATGTACTGAATCACCAGGTTCGACACCATTTTGCAATAAAAGACCTGCGATCTTGGAGACTTCTTTGTCGAAATCCTTATAAGTCCACTGAACGGTGTCACTTTCTAAATTTTCAAAAATCAAAAAAACATCATCAGCGTGATCTTTTGATGTCATCTCCCATACTTCTGAAAAAGAAATAGGAGAAAATTCAGGCATCAAGATTCTCCATAGCCGCCGCCACCGGGTAAATCGAGACGAATTACATCTCCAGCCTCAAGTTTGATACGGTTCTGGGTCTTAACAGATTTACCATTTACCTGAAATGAACCAGAAGCCCCTGAATCACCACCAAAAATTCCTTGAGGTGGATCCGATAAACGACTTGTAACGGCATTTAATTCCCAATAATTGTCCGTGTCGACGCTAAATTCAATCGTTTGGCCCAGTCCACCTGTTTGCGCTCCTCCACCACCAGACCCTTGTCTAAGTTCTTTTCTACGGAAATAAATGGGTGCTGAAGCTTCAACTACTTCTATCGGCACTGCTGCCACTCCAGTTGGGTAGGAACAAGCAGAGAGACCAGGTTTGGATTCACGCGCACCCACACCCCCCGCATAAGTGAACATCGCTGTGATAAATGGTGTTCCGTCCTCATGCGTTCCATTTACTTGCATAGTCCAAACAGCACCAGAACCCTCTGCCATTGAAGACTCTGGTTTAACTTGTGCAAGTGCCTTCAATAACGCATTAGGTAAAAACATGCCGACTACGTGTCTTGCGGTTCCCGGTTGGGGCAACACGGCATTAACAATCGAACCTTTTGGGGCTCTCATCTTTATTGGTTTCAGACTTCCAAAGTTATTTGGGATATCTGGATTCAAAACAGACCGTACTGTAAAAGTTGTATAAGCGTGGGTGTAATTCTCGACAACATTTATACCCCAGGGACTTGCCTCTGAGGTTCCCTCATAGTCGACAATGATTTCACCTGCTTGGGTATCGACCTCCATAGAACACACGATGTCGATTTTGCTACCATCTGCAAGATCCAATAGAGCTGAAGATGCATAAGAACCTGCTTTCAGTTCCTTAATACTCGCTCTTGTAGCTTCTTCGGAACGCTGAACTATCTCGTCAGAAAGATCTTCAATATCTTGCATTCCATGATTTTCACAAAGTGCTAGAAGCCTTTGTGCCCCGACTTCACCTGAAGCCATCTGCGCATGCAGATCACCAGCCATGTGGTCTGGTTGCCGGACGTTTGAAAGTATAAATTTCCATACGTCTTCGTTTCGTTGCCCCTCTTTCATTAACTTGCAAATAGGTATCCAGAGGCCTTCTTCGAAACAATCTCTACCACCAGCTCCAATTCCATATCCGCCTACGTCTGTGTGATGTATGGTCGAGCCAAAATAAGCTATCGGTACTTCTTTTTCTTTACTCTTTTTCTCTTTCCACACCGGCACTAAGACAGTCACATCAAGCAACTGACCTGCGGTTTTGTATGGGTCATTTGTTATTAAAACGTCTCCTGGATTCAATTCAACTGGGGTAATCTCTTCTAGCATTTTGGAAGCGCCAATCGCTAACGAATTTATATGGCCAGGTGTGCCTGTGACAGCCTGAGCCACCATTCTTCCTCTTTGGTCAAAAACAGCGTTTGCTAGGTCGCCAGCTTCTCTCACAATTGGGCTAAAAGCGGAACGCTGAAGCGCTCGTGCCTGTTCATTAACTGTAGAAATTAATGACTGCCAGAGTATTTCTAATTCAATCGGGTCGAAATCGCTCATTTTGAATCCTTTACCGCTATAAGACTTCCATTATCCCCAACTTCAACATTCCACCCCGGTCGAATTACAGAAGTCGTCTCTCTTTCCTCTACAATTGCTGGACCGTTAAAAACCATTCCCGGTTTTAACAATTTTCTTTTATAGACCAAGGTTTCGACGGGTTGTTCTCCACGGTTAAAGATTACTGAGCGCTTTTCATTCGAAGTCGCTTCCTCAGTTTTACCTTTCACGCTTTTCTGTGGGTCCATAAGAAGCAAGTCAGCTGACGCGGACAATCTCCATGTGACAACTTCTATGCCAACATCTGGAATAGCTAACCCATATATTCGACGATATTCATCTTCAAACATCGAAGTGGCAGACTCGAAGTCAGCTGTCCAGGATTCACCTTCACCAACCCAGACAGTTATCTCATTTCCTTGACCTTCATATCTCGCATCAATTCCATATTTGAAATTGACTGCTTCTCCTGAAACTCCTGCGGCTGTTAAAACTCTCCTACCTTCTATTCGCAACTCCTCCAAAAGAAAGTCTCGTATACCTTCGTCTAAATTGTTTAGCAGCATGGGCTTAGAGCGGGCCAAGTCAATTCTTACAGGGGAAACTAGTGTTCCAAAAGCAGAAAGGACACTGGCGTTGACAGGAAAAATAACTTTACTTGATTCAAGCAATTCTGCTACTCCACAGGCGTGAACAGGTCCAGCCCCACCGAAAGCGAGTAAAGTTATCCCTCGTAAGTCAATACCTCTTTCAACTCCATGCATACGTGCGGCTGCAGACATGTTTTGATTGACAACTTCATGGATGCCCGCTGCTGTTTCAATTTCTGAGAGATCCAATTTCTCAGAAATCACAGATACCGCTTCTTCTGCTTTCGACGCATCTAATGGCATGTCACCGCCAAGAAAACTGTTCGGGTCAAGCATCCCTAGCAGGACGTCAGCATCAGTAACAGCCGCAACTTCACCGCCTTGACCGTAAGAAGCCGGACCTGGCTCAGCACCAGCTGATTCTGGACCTACTTTGAGAAGTCCAAACTGATCTGCTTTGGCTAGGCTTCCTCCTCCTGCACCTATTTCCACCAGATCAACTGAGGGAACAGAAACTGGAAAACCCGAACCTTTCTTGAATCTATATATACGGGCAACTTCAAAAGTATTTGTTAGCTCAGGTTCGAACCCATCTATCAAAGTAGCTTTAGCGGTTGTACCTCCCATATCAAACGCCAGTAGGCGACTTTCATCTAATCCTTTCGCAAACCACCTCGCTGCTAATGCCCCTGCAGCCGGACCAGATTCAACTAACCGAATCGGTGCTTGTGCCGCATCTTGTGCCGAAACCACACCACCGTTTGACAGCATCATCAGAACTGAGCCGCCAAATCCTTCTTCTGTTAACCAGTTTTGTAATTCATCTAGATAAGGGCCTATAAGAGGCATCGTTGCAGCATTGCAAGCAGCAGTAATCATTCTTGGATATTCGCGTATTTGGGGAGCTATTTCGGCTGACACGCAAACCGGGATGTTCAAAGAGTCTCTGATTCGATCAGCAATAAATTTCTCATTCGAAGGATTTATATAAGAATTAATAAGACAGACCGCAACAGATTCAGCGTCAGCACTTCTAATCTCACTTATCAATTTTTCAATATCTTCATCGGATGGCTCTTCGATCAAATCTCCATCTGCGTTGGTTCTTTCAGGAATTTCAAATGTCAAATGTCTAGGTATCGGTGGTTCAGGAAATTCGATTTGCAAGTCGTACATGTCATAACGGTGCTCATCACGAATCAAAAGAGTGTCCCCAAAGCCTGCAGTCGTTACCAGTGCAGCACGACCTGTTTTACCTTCTATCAGAGCATTAGTAATCAAGGTCGTAGCGTGCACTATCGGAGCTGTGATGTCTTTAGGTTCAACCTGTGTTGTGGCCAACAGGTCTTTTATGCCTTTTCTTACTGCTTCTAATGGAGCCTTCGGCGTAGTCAATGTTTTTTCCACGCTGACTTCACCTGTTGTGTCATTGAGAAGTACGACATCAGTAAAGGTCCCACCTATATCAACAGCTAGACGCCAATTATCTTCAACCATTATTTTTCTTCAAATCATCTCGGGGCGGAGAGAAAATATCCAAGATCCAACACTCATCTAATTCTTCGTCACCTATAAAAATACTGTCTCCATGCCAGACACCTCTTGGCGCTATATAGACATCACCGGTGTTTAAATACGATCTCTCCTGCGTATCTTCTCCACCTATACGGAAATCCAAAGCGCCTCGAAAAATGATCCCAAGCTGTTCGTGATCATCATGTTTATGCATATAGGAACCTTTAGCGCCACCATCTATCCTCCAAAAACACAATTGGGTCTGTTCTCCACCCATCACACACCTTCTGAAGCCTGGCCTATTTGTCTCCTCGAAGTTTTCGTTATCAAAAAAAAATAGAAAATTTGAAGAATCTTGATTCAGCAACTCATACCAACTTTTCAAATATTTGATCTTCGATTTCAGCGACGTGATCTGCAGCAGCTGTAGAAGCAGCAATTGCATCACCTTCAAATATCGCTTTCGCTATTTCCTTATGTTTTTTTGCGACTTGTTCAACAATCTTTTTTACTTCCTTAGGCTCTAAACCTCCATATAAGAGAGAAGAGAAAGCAGAAGAATCAGAAACAGCCTTAAGTACACGGCCATAGAGTTCTTCAAGGAGCGGGTTTGAACAGCATTCTCCAATCTTCATGTGGAAACGGTGGTTCAGATTCCTGAATTCTTCTGGATCCATTTCCGAATGGAACGACTCAGCTAATTCCAGCAATTCTTTACGTTGTTGGTCGGTAGCTCTACAAACAGCTAATTCAGTGACAGAGATCTCTATAAATCGACGAGTCTCAACCAAATCTTTAAGTTTTTTAGTTTTCTCATCTGGGACATCTACAACACCTATGTGGTCAACTACATACAATCGATTTGTTTGACGTTCTAAAACCCCTAAAGAGACAAGCTGTTGTATAGCTTCTCTGAGAGTAGTTCTAGCAACTCCAAAATCTTCACACAATTGTCTCTCAGAAGGCATTCTTTCCCCTGGGGTAAATCTTCCCTCACGGATTAACTGAAGTAACTGTCCGCTGACTTGATCGGCAATAGTTGTTCTTTCTATTGGTTTTAACGAATAAGAATCCCCTGAAAAAGACATTTAATTTCTTCCTTTAAGCTCTCTGCCAAATTTTTCTATTTCCCCAGAAAGATTAAGGGGTTCAATTATTGCAGCCGTTTCTGCATCTCCCCAAAACTTTTCTGGTACTAACCACATAACTTCAAATTCCAGACCATCAGGATCTACTCCATAAAGGCTTTTATTCACACCGTGATCACTCGCCCCTACAAGGCATCCTTCCTTTTCAAGAGTTTTTTTCACTTCTTCTAGTTCTGCAAGAGTCTCTACTTCCCAAGCGATGTGATAGAGACCAACACTTTTTTGTCCAGCATTTGAAGGGGAAGCATTCTTTCCAATTGAAAAAAAAGCGACGTCATGATGATTGTTTGAACTAGGAGCACGCATAAAAACGAACTGACCGTTTTCATCTTCAATATTTGTTATAAAACCGAAGACTCTCGAATAAAACTCTTTATGGGTGCGGGCATCACGAACATAAAGAACCGCGTGGTTCATACCTTTTATGCTCATTTGAACCTTTCATAACCATGGTCTGATGGTCAGACCAAGATACAACTTGATTTTATTAAACAACAACTCGAAAACTAAAAACTAATTTGTCACTCAATTAATCGGTGACAATAAAGAGCGTGTTTTCGCTACATCATCTTTCAATTGTTCAACCAGGGAATCAATGCCATCGAATCTTTTTTCACTTCGCAAAAAATATAAAAAAGCAACTCCGCAAATCTCTCCATACAAATCATCATCAAAATCGAGTAAATGAGCTTCGAGTAGAGAAGTATCAGCATGCTCATAGAAGGTGGGTCGTCGACCAACATTAATCGCACAAAGGTTTTCAGAGCCGTCTGCTCTTGTGAAAATACCTGCATACACTCCATCAGCAGGCCAAGCCCGTTCAGAGGATAAGAGCAAATTTGCTGTAGGAAAACCTATAGTTCTTCCCCTCTGATCTCCATATATGACTTCTCCGGAAATGCTGTACGGACGTCCCAACATTTGCATAGCGCTTTCAACTTCACCGCCTCTGAGAGCCCTTCTTATTGCAGTAGAAGAAATGGCCTCAGAATCTTTTTTGCTTCGCATCATCGGGGCAATCTTTCGAACTTCAAAATCCAATTCTTTAGAAATTTGCTCCAAAAAATCGAAATTACCTTCTCGGTTGTTGCCGAAATGCACATCATGCCCAACAATCAACAGATCAACAGAAAGTTTTCCTACTAATACTTCTTTCACGAAATCCCTAGCAGTTCTTTCGGACTCTTTCTGATCGAAGGGGACAACCAATAGGTGGTCGATTCCACGATCAGCTATTAGAGAAACTTTGTCCTCAAAGGAAGACAGAAAATAAGGAACGCTCTCTGGACGGAGCAATTCGGCTGGGTGACGATCAAACGTCACAACAATACTTTCACCTCCACGCTTCCCAGCTTCATCTACTACATCAGTAATAATTTTTTGATGCCCTAAATGAAGTCCGTCGAAAGTTCCGAGAGTAACCACAGTCGGAGTTTCGAAAACTAAAGGATCTGAAAATTGATGAACTTCCACAACAAAACGTTATTGGAAATTGAACAGAATAAGACCTTAAAACAAAAAGACTTCAAAGGGTAAAAGTCTTAGTTGTTGAAAATATGACCTAGCCGTGTCTTTTTTGTTTCTAAATAACGTTCATTTTCCTCGGTCGGAGCTGTTTCCAACGGTACACGTGAAACAACATCTATACCCTCGTCCTCCAACTCGCTTTTTTTCTTTGGATTGTTTGTCAGAAGCCTTATTTTCGAAACACCCAAGTCTTGAAGAATTCCAGCCGCGAAATAATAATCACGAGAATCAACTGGTAAGCCTTGTTCCAAATTAGCGTCAACTGTATCCAGTCCTTGATCTTGCAGATTGTAAGCTCGGAGTTTCTTCCCTAATCCGATTCCCCGACCCTCATGTCCGCGCAAATAAATAAAAATACCGACTCCTTCTTCTCCAATCATCTCCAAAGAAGCCCGCAATTGAGAACCACAGTCACATCTGAGAGAGCCAATCAGATCCCCAGTTAAACACTCAGAATGAACTCTAACTAATGGTGAATCAACGTCTGTGATATCACCTAGAACTAATGCCATATTCCCTTCGTTCTTAAAATTATTCCTATACGAATAGGCCACAAACTCTCCGAACCGTGTTGGAATGCGCGCAGAAGAAAACCTTCTTAAAAAATACAACCTTCGAAAAATTTTAGGAAAACCCATCACTAAGAACCGAACCATTCCATATCAAATCTTGCCCTCCAGCAAGAAAACCGAATTTACATTTAAAGGATTCATCATGCAGGCTATCTAGCAAAATTATGGGTCAACAATAACAACCACTGGTTTAATGCTGTCACCGTGTTCTTTATACACAGCCAAAAGTTCTCCGCTGCAATCAACTAAAGCCCATGGACCTTCTTTTTTCACCTCTAGTCGGCCTCGCTCAAAAACTCTTCCGTATGAAACTTCTTTTCTGGTCTCTTCATCCACTTTTACCAGTTCAAAGTCTCTCATTCCTTCAATAGGTTTTTGCAAAACCATTTCTTCTAGTGGTAACGCCTCATCTTCTCTAAAAGAACCGACTCCTGTTCGCCGTAGATTTTTTAAATGAGCTCCCCCTCCCAAAACTGAACCAAGATCTGCTGCTAAAGACCTTATATACGTACCAGACGAACAATCCACAAACGCCTCATAGACCTTAGGGTTGTCGGTCGGATTAACTTCAAAACGATCAACCCTGACACTGCGAGCAGGTCGATCGACTTCATTTCCCTCTCTAGCGATTTCATAAAGACGCTTTCCTTTTATCCTCACTGCGGAAACCATCGGCGGTATTTGTTCTATTTCTCCTAAAAAAGACTTAGTTGCTTCTCTGACATCTGAAGGTGTTAAGCCGCTCATATCGTAGGTAGCGATAATTTCTCCAGTGGAGTCCAAGGTTGAAGTATGTTCCCCAAAAACTATTTCCCCTTTATAAGACTTAGGTAAAAGGGTAAGAAACTGGAGCAACCTTGTGGCTCTCCCAATTCCTAAAATCAAAACTCCTGTCGCATCTGGATCTAATGTCCCAGAATGTCCAACTTTTCTAGTTTCGAATATTTTTCTTGCTTTGGACACCACATCGTGACTTGTTAATCCTGCTGGCTTATCAACTACTGAAATTCCAATAGGTTCGTTTGCGGCTTTTGTCATTAACTTTCTATTCCTGATTCAATTCGCGAAGCAGGTTTTCAATTCTTTCGGCTGACTCAGCCGTGTCGTCGACAAAAAAAGAAAGAGAGGGTACTCGACGTAATCTTGATTGCTGATTTATAGCCCTCTGTAAACGTGACCTATGAATTTCAAGCCGGCTACACAATTCTTTGTCATTAAGCTCACCTGTGACAAAAACTTTTGCTTGAGTGAGGCTTTTATCAGTTTGAACACCAGTAACAGTAACGAACCCTAAAACCTCATCGTCAATGATTTCCAGTTCTTCAGCAAGAATTCTTATTAAAAGTTCATTTAATCGATCTGTGCGATCATAACCACGCATACAGCCACACTATTACGGGTCTAACTTAAAGACGACCTACATATTTATGTTTAGTAATGACTAGAGTTCAAGATATGGGTTTTATGGATCTTCCTAACAAATTCACTTCTGACAGAGCAGCCTTCGGCTGCTGGCTTAAAGTCCCTTCTTCTGTAACTGCCGAAATTGCGGCCTTATCTGGGTTCGATTATGTGTGCATAGACATGCAACATGGTTTCAGTGATCGAAATGATCTAATACCGATGCTTCAAGCGATCCAACCGCACACTTCTAGAGCTATTGTTCGTGTTCCAAGTAACGATGCCTCAGTTATAGGATGGGCCCTCGATGCTGGAGCAACTGGTGTAATAGTCCCACTTGTAAATTCAGCCGAAGAAGCAGAACAAGCAATTAGAGCTTGTTTCTACCCCCCAAAGGGAAATCGAAGCATGGGCCCCACTAGGGCTGCAAGAGTATTCGGCGAAGAATACGTTCAAGGAATGGAGGGTTCAATTCAATGCCTTCCGATGATAGAAACGCTAGATGCTTTAAACAATCTTGAATCGATTCTTTCAGTGGATGGCGTTGATTCTATATACGTAGGACCTTCTGATCTTTCCGTGAACCTTGGATTACCTAAGGGCAACAACGATGGCAATCCCAAATTTGATGAAGCTTTGAAAAGAATCGTCAATAGTTGCGAGAAATATAACGTGGTCCCGGGAATACACGCCAACTCATCTTTGGCTGACACCCGACAAGAACAGGGATTCCGAGTTTTAACCGTTGTTGAAGATGACGGAGCTATGAGTACAGGATTTCGAGAAGTGTTCAACCAAGTAAGGTCTTAAGTTCTAGCTATTTCTCTCTCTTCATAAGTTTCGATCACATCACCCTCTTTTAAATCTTGAAAATCTGAAAGTCCAATACCGCATTCAAAACCAGCCTGTACTTCTTTCACATCGTCTTTGAATCTCCTGAGAGAACTAACCTCGCCTTTCCAGATGATCGTTCCCTCTCTAAGGAATCTGACTTTAGATCCTCTGGCAATTGTTCCATTTGTCGCGTAACACCCTGCGATCTTACCGATCTTTGGTACTGAGAAGATTTCCCTGACCTCTGCATCTCCTGTAACTATCTCTTCATATTCTGGTGCTAATAGACCCAGCATTGCAGCTTCTATGTCGCCTATTAGCTCATAGATGACTTCATAGCTTCTGATCTCCACATGTTCTTCTCCCGCTAAGTCTCTTGCTTTTCTTTCTGGTCTAACGTTGAAACCGATAATTGTTGCATTTGTGGTTGCCGCAAGTTGTATATCGTTTTCACTGATTCTTCCGACGCCACGATGGACAAAAGAAAGCTTTACATCTTCTCTCTCAAGTTTTCGAAGGCTTTCGCTTACAGCCTCCAAGGAGCCGTGCATGTCGGCCTTAACAACAAGGTTCAAATTTGCAGCTTCGCCTTTTTGTATCTGTTCGAAAATATCTTCGAGTCTGGCTCCGCCGGATAAAGCATGTGCATCTCGACCCAGTCCTGTTTGCCTACGATGATGACTGCGTCTCTCAGCAACTCGACTAGCTAATCTCTCTGTTGGAGCGACCATAATCTCATCTCCAGCGTCAGCTACTTCATTCAAACCAAGCAATTGAACAGGTGTTGAAGGGCCAGCTTCTTTGACTTGTTCCCCTGCGTCATTTATTAAAGCTCTTACTCGACCCCATGAGGCGCCTGCAACTACTGGTTCGCCTACTTTGAGAGTTCCATTTTGGACTAAAACTGTAGCTACTGGTCCTTTTCCGGCATCAAGATTTGACTCTAGAACTACACCTCTAGCCCTTGCGGTCGGTTCAGCCCTAAGATCTTCTACTTCGGCTACGACAGTCAAGTTTTCAAGCAATTCATCGATACCTAGATTTTCAAGGGCTGAAATTTCAACAGTTACCGTTTCGCCTCCCCATGACTCAGGAACTAAATCATTCTCAGCTAACTGGCCCATTACTTTTTGGACATCGGCGTTTTCTCTATCAATTTTATTGATGGCTACCACAATCGGTACTTCTGCTGCTCGAGCATGATTAATCGCTTCTAAGGTTTGTGGCATCACGCCGTCATCTGCCGCTACAACCAACACCACGAGATCAGTTGATTCAGCTCCGCGAGCTCGCATTGTGGTGAATGCCTCATGTCCCGGAGTGTCGATGAAAGTCAAAATACTTTCATTTTTTACAATCTGATAAGCACCTATGTGCTGAGTGATACCGCCTGCTTCGCCGTCAGCGACTTTTGCATTTCTGATCTGATCTAACAGTTTTGTTTTTCCATGGTCTACGTGACCCATTACCGTAATAATTGGAGGTCGTCCAGGAGCATCTTCAGGAATCTCCTCCTCATCAATTTCCAAAAGTGCTAGGAGCTCAACTTCTTGCTCTTCTCCTTGGTCGATCAGTGATACCTCTGCCCCTATCTCTGCAGCAAAAAGCTCAATCATGTCATCGCTCAAAGTTTGAGTTGCTGTGACCATCTCGCCTTGTTCCATTAGGAATCTAATAACATCCGCTGACGTGCGATTTAACTTCGGAGCAATTTCCTGTGCAGTGCTTTGTCTTTCCAGAAGAACAATCCCTTCTGGGACTGCAACGTCTTCAGGAGTTAAAGCAAGAGGTTGCGCGTCCATAGGCTGCAGTTCTTCTGTTGTGCGACGTTTACGGCTCTTTTTCTTTGGTCGACGTCTTGCACCTGATCCCGGACCACGTTTTTGTTCACCTGGCTTACCGGCAGATGGTGGCGTCGAGCTTCTTGGGTCACCTTGACCTTGTCCAGTTCCAGGAGCAGAAGTTTTACGAGGCTCTCCACGCTGAGAAGGTCTTTTCGTATCGGACATTAGTGGTGGTGTTGAGCGTCTCCCAGGTGCCCGAACCCCACCGTCAGGTTTAGATTGTTGTTTGCTTTTTACAGCAACTGGAGGCGGTGGAATAGGTTTACCTGAAAGAGATTTTGGAGATCCTGGAGGTGGAGGTATCTTTTTCCCTGAAGCAGAAACAGGGCCTTTTTGTTTATTAGTCTTACCTTCTTCTTTACCTTTAGTTTCTGCACTTTTTTTCTCAGTTTTTTCTACTGGAGGTTCAGCGCTTTCGTTTTGATCTGATTCTTGAACTTCTTCTTCATCAATTTGAGAAGTTGAAGAAGAGCCACTTGATGAAACCACACGCTTCGATGAGGCTTCTTTTTTAGTCTCTTTCTTTTTTTTGTCAACCTTTTCTGTTTCGATTGGAGAAAGATCGTCTGTCTTTTCTTTATTTTTACTATCTTTACTGGAAGACTTTGAAACTGTTTTTTTAGAAGAAATCTGTTCCGCCTTTTTCTTTTTAGGCGGAGTTTTTTCTTCTTTGGGCTCACTTGTAAGACCCTCGCTTTTAGCTTTACGTCTCACACGGTCCGCCTGTGCTTCAACCATTCCTGAGGAATGGCTTTTCACATCAACGCCTAAAGATCTGCAGAGTTCAATAATCACTGCGTTAGTCATGCCCAACTGTCGGGCTAACTCATAGACACGGACACTTTTAGCCACTAATTAGTCTCCGAATCCTCTTGTTCAACTTCTTCTACGGAGCTTCCTGAAGCTTCTTCTAACAACTCTTCTGAAACTTCCTGTTCAGTTTCTGGGTTTTCCTGACTTTCATCGTCAGAATCACCTTCAACTGAACCTCCATCTACTGCTTCAGACCATTCTTCAACGGACATCGCAGCTCCACCATCTGCTGGTTGCCAAACTTGCTCTCCAGTCTCTTCATCTACGATCCATTCACCTTCCGCCCAGTCAACTTGTTCGTAAGCTACCTCGTCTGCAACTTCAGTCTCACTTTTGATATCAACACGCCAACCAGTCATACGTGCTGCTAAGCGGGCATTTTGCCCCTCTTTTCCTATAGCTAGAGAAAGTTGGTAATCAGGTACAACTACTGTTGCAGTCCCAGTTTCTTCATCAACCTTAACTTCTTTAATCTTTGCCGGAGATAAAGCTCTCGTGACGAACTCACTCGGGTCATCTGAGAAAGGAACTATATCTATCTTTTCCCCTCTTAGTTCATTAACCACCATTCGAACTCGAGCTCCACGGGCACCTACACAAGCACCAACTGGGTCAATAGTCGCGTCATTCGAACTGACAGCTATTTTGGTTCTGTGTCCTGGTTCTCGTGCACATGCTTTAATCTCAACTATCCCATCAGAAATTTCAGGAACTTCTAACTCGAAGAGTCTCTTTATCAAGCCGGGATGAGTTCTACTAACCACAATCTGTGGACCCTTTGCAGTTTTTCTAACCTCTACTATGTAAGCCTTCAATCTAGAGTTGGGTTCTGGTCGTTCAAAGGGAACTTGCTCAGCTTGAGGTAGAAGAGCTTCAACACGACCAAGATCAAGAAGTGTATAACGGGAGTCCGTCTGTTGAATCATGCCGGTAACGATGTCACCTTCACGCCCCGCATACTCTTCATATTTTAGGTCCCTTTCAACTTCGCGAATCCTTTGTGTCATTACCTGTCGTGTCGTTTGAGCAGCGATTCTCCCAAAATTCTCTGGAGTTACATCAAACTCCTCTCCAGTAGGTTCACCGTTACCGTCAATATCTTGAGCAAAAACTCTGAATTCCATACTGTCAGGATCAATAGTCACCCAAGAAAACTCATGAGCTCCGGGCATTCTCTTATATGCCGACTCTAAGGCATCGGCCAACGCTGCAAGCATGTCTTCAACAGTTATTCCTTTATCAGATGCAACAGCCTGCAAAGCTTCCAACATTTCGGAATTCATTGTTCTATCCTTCCATCTAAAATTTTTTCTTTCCCACCAGAAGACTTAGTTGATTTAGAATCTTGTTGCCAAACAAAAACCGTCCTAGCTTTCTGTATTGATTCGAAAGACACTTCCTGAGAAGATCCGTCTTCCAGTTCAACAGAAATTGCAGTAGAACTAGTTGACTTCAAAATGCCTTCTATCCGTCTTTCACCTGCAGATCCAGGGATTTTCTTAACCGTTATAAGAGTCCCAACTGCCTTTTCAAAATGTTCTGGTTTTTTTAGTGGTCTTTCAAGACCTGGACTTGTTACTTCCAATGTGTAGGAACCTGGAACAGGTTCCTCATGGTCCAATTGGCGTGAAATCTCACGAGTCATATCTGCCAAAACTTCTGTGTTCAATCCTTCTGATTGGTCTATAACGATCTTTAACACGCCGCCATTCAACTCAATATCGACAAGTTCTACGTTTGCACTTGAACACAAAGGAGACACCAAGTCACTTACTTTCTCAGCAACACTCATGGCACCCCCAATTCTTCTTATTAAATTCTCTATTCAGCGCATGCCCACGCCCAAAAAGAGGCGTGGGTAAAACCCACGCCTCGTCCTAAGAAATGAACGATGCACCTCAATTTAATCATACCGTCAGTGGCTCGCTCCTACTGCACGATTTTAATGAAGCCTTCTAAGCTCTTTGATTTCTTATTGCTCCTAATTTTTGCGCTGTTTCATTTACATCTTCACCTTGCTCCTTTAAAAGCTGTTCTCTATCCAATGATGCTTCTCTTTCAGCAAGTTTGGTGTCAATTCTCTCAAGTGCTGCTTCCGCTCCCTCTGCCTGTATTATTTTTGCCCAAGAAACCAACGCTTCGACCATTTCGTCTTCTTTAACAACCTCAACATTTTTACCTTTTACAAACAAATGCCCCCTACCGCGACCTGCTGCGATACCAAGATCAGCATCACGTGCTTCTCCTGGTCCATTCACAACACAACCCATCACAGCAACTTGCAATGGGATCTTCTCATCTGCAAAAGCTTCCATCGCCTCTTCTGCTACTGCCACCACATCAATTTCAGCTCTTCCACAACTTGGACACGAAATTAAGTCTACGTTTTTCCTTTCTCGCAAACCCATCGCTTCTAGGAGTTGCCTACCTGCTCTGGCCTCAATAACTGGATCAGCTGTCAGCGAGTAGCGGATCGTGTCCCCGATTCCCTCGGCAAGCAAAGTCGCAATCCCTGCTGTTGATTTAATAACCCCTGAAGGCGGTGGTCCGGCTTCTGTGACTCCTAAATGCAAAGGGTGATCAGTTATTTCAGCTAGTTGTCTGTAAGCATCAAGCATCAGAGGAACATTTGAAGCCTTCACGGAAATTTTAATCAAGTCGAAACCGACTTCTGAAAAATACCCAATTTCCTGCAAAGCCGACTCAACCATTGCTTCAGGGGTAACCATGTCTCCGTACTTGCTGTAAAGGTCGGGATGCAAAGAACCACCATTTACCCCTATCCGAATTGGTACGTTTCTATCTCTTGCTTCCGCAGCAACAATTTTTATGTGTTCGGGTTTTTTTATATTTCCAGGGTTTAAACGTAAACAATGAACGCCTGCTTCTAAGGCTGCTAAAGCCATTCTGTGCTGGTTATGCACATCCGCAACAATGGGGACAGGGGACCTCGGTACAATTTCCGCTAATCCCTCAGCCGCAGCAATGTCATTGCATGTGCATCGCACAATATCTGCTCCCGCCATAGCTAGGTCATAAATCTGTTGGAGTGTTGATTCAACATCAGATGTTCGCGTAACCGTCATGGATTGAACGCTCACCGGTGCAAAACCACCTACTGGCACGTCTCCAACCAGTATTTGACGGGTTGGGCGTCTAGGAAATGAGGACTGTGTATCCACTATTTAAAAAGGCTATCGGAACTTTTTAATCTTGTGAGTTGTCGCCAATGATCATCCAAAATTTGGCAAGTCCACAATGTCTCTATAAAGAGCAATCAGCCCAATTCCTACTAACACTGTTACCACTATCCAAGTAACAGGAATTAGCTTGTTTATATCTGCAACGTATCTCTTTCCTTTACGCGACCTGAGTCTCTCATACGTAGCAATAGCTACATGACCACCATCCAATGGCAACAAAGGAACCAAATTAAAAATTCCCACAAACACATTTATCAGAACTAAGAACCAAAGAAAATTATTTGCACCATCTTCCAACATTGCACTACCCAAACGGGCTGCCCCATAAATCGAAAGCAACCGATTATCATCACTTTCAGCGCTTTGATCCAACTCTTTCAAGTCTTCTGTAAAAGTTTTCCTTACAAAACCTGTCAGACTTTCTGGAGAGAAAAAATCTGCAAGACCCTCTACAGAAGCCACTGATATCTCAGCGAATTCCTCACCTGAAGCCGGTAAAGATTCGCCAAAACTTAAAGTTTGAAAACTGCTTCGTGGGCTCACTCCAAAAAACCCTCTAACTGCTATCTCTTCATCCGGCAATTGCTTAGAACCCAATTCTAAAACTTTTCTGCCTAACCCAGGTTTGTCAACCTCAACCTGGTGTAAAGATCCGTCAGCTAGAACACCAGCAAAATCTGTCCAATTTGAATAAGGAGTTCCATCTATAGAAATAATTTGATCTCCAAAGTCAAGTTCTTCAAAAAAAGCAGCCCCTTGAACACTTATTCTTTCTTTAATTACTCCAAATCTGCTTAAAAGTTTTCCTTCTCTATCAATTTCAACCTCTACAATGCGTTGGGGATTTTCCATCACTATTTGACGAAATATCTCGAAATCTTCGGTTTGTCTTCCTCCTACTGAAAGTATTCGATCACCTTCACTAACTCCAATCTCATCAGCCATTGAATCAGGCATAACATATCCAACTTCCCAAATTGAAGGATGAGGCCTTCCGACAGTTATAAAAATAACAATTAACAAAAGAAACGCCAAAAGAAAATGAGTTGCTGAGCCTGCAAGCGTGACGGCCAACCTCTTGGGGTAGGTCTGCGCCCTGTAAGTACGGTTTTCTATCGCAGGATCTACATCCTCGAGGCTAGTCATACCTGTAATGCGTACATATGCTCCTGCTGGAATTGCTTTTAGACCATACTCAGTTTCACCTCGTTGAAAAGAAAAAATTCGTGGACCAAAACCAATAAAAAATTCGGTTACCTGCATCCCGCTCATCCGCGCTACCAGATAATGACCTAACTCATGAAAAAAGAAAATAAGAACTATTGAAAGGACTACAACAACAGCAGAAAAACCTCCTAGAAGAGCTAAAGATAAAAAAGCACCAAAAAGTAGCAGTAGCTTAAAATTATGGTCTCTATCCATGGATTCTAATTCCGAGATTTTATTAACTTAGAAGCTATTAAACGAGCATCTGAGTCTGCTTTTAAAACAGATTCTATGCTGTCGGCATTCTCGCCAGACCACTGTTGGAGAGTTGAAGAAATTACTTCTGAAATTCCTCCCCATGGCAATTGACCTGAAAGAAATGCCGATACTGCTTCTTCATTCGCAGCATTCAACCAGGCGGGAGCTGTTCCTTTTTGCTTCCCGGCCTCGTAAGCAATACCCAAACAAGGAAAAGCTTGTTGATCTGGTGGCTCAAAATTTAATTCAACCATTTGTGACCAGTTAACCTCCCCAAAAGGGTGATTGATCCTGTCAGGGAAAGTAAGTGCATACGCTATACAGAGTCTCATATCTGGATTCGACATCTGCGCCAAAGTCGCTCCATCAGAGAATGTGACCATCGAGTGGACAATTGATTGAGGATGAACAACGACGTCTATATCTTCGTATGAAATTCCAAATAATTCATGCGCTTCGATAACTTCCAAACCTTTATTCATAAGCGTTGAAGAGTCAACGGTAATTTTAGGACCCATATCCCAAGTCGGGTGAGATAAAGCATCTTCTATTGAAACGCTTGAAAGCTGCTCAGCAGAGAACCCTCGGAATGGTCCACCTGAAGCGGTTAGAACTATGCGTCTAATATCCTCTTGTTTTGGATTCAAGCCAAGGCATTGGTGTATAGCACAATGCTCACTGTCTACGGGAATCAACTCTGCACCTTCTGTTGAGCGAAAATTTTGAATTAGAGGACCGGCAGCAATCAACGATTCCTTATTTGCTAATCCAAGTCTCTTTCCTGCCTTTAATGCAGAGATCGTAATTGGGAGCCCCGCGAAACCAACTACTCCATTTATCACGACATCGCTCATAGACGAAGCGTTCGCTAGTGCATCAGGACCTGAAATTACATCAATTTGCGAGGGCAGTTTTTGTCGAAGTTCTTTTTCTAACGACGAATCAGAAATCGCGACTACCTGAGGTTTGTGTTTTTTTGCTTGTTCGACCAAAAGTTCGACAGATTTAGCAGCTCCTAAAGCAACCACTTCAAATTCATCCGGATGATCTTGGATGATCTCAAGTGTTTGAGTTCCAATAGATCCCGTCGACCCCATAATGGCGACAGTTGTCGCTAACATCTAATAATTTTACCTGTTAAATCATTTATCGCTATATGAAATCAAATAGTGAAAAGATCTAGCAAACGAGCAGCGAAGTAAGTCGCTGGTAGAACAAACAATAAAGCATCAAAACGATCAAGAAAGCCACCGTGTCCTGGCAATACGGAACCCATATCCTTGATTCCTAAGTCTCTTTTGAGCATGGACTCACACAAATCGCCTAGTGGTGCTGCCAGTGCACCTACCAAACCAAGAACAAAAGCTGTTCCAAGATCACCAGGGTCTTGACCAAAGGGGGTTATCTGACCTACAACAATCACACCTGTAAGAAATGAAATAGCCATACCACCTAATAGGCCTTCCATGGTTTTATTAGGACTAACGGAAGACAAGGGAGTTCTGCCGATCAGTCTTCCTACCAATAAACCACCTGTGTCATAACCCACAGTTATCAAAACAGCCGCTAGGAGCATTCCTACACCGTTTTTATCATTGAGCATCAGACCGATAAAACAGCCCAGTAAACCTATGTACCCGACACCGAATAAAGTAATCGACGTGTTCGCTATAGGCATATTGCGATCCACCCCTGTTAGATACCAGAGAAGTGTAAAGATAACTGTTAACGCCAATATAAGAGGAATAGCTGATTCAAATCTCCAATATGCTCCAAGATTCAATGCAGCAATGGCAGTCATTCCCAACAAGGTCGCTGGCTGATAGCCAGCACGTCTCGCTGCTAAAAAAAATTCTGAACCAGCAAAAACAAGTAAAACTGTACTAAATACAAGAGTAGCTACAGCGCCTATCGAACATACCGCTAAAAAAATGGCTCCAAGGATTACCCCTGTAGCAAGCGCTTTTGGCATATTTCTGCTTTGCGAATTTTGAACTTGTACAGATGGTTGAAAAATCGGAGGTGTTTCTTCGGTCTTCGTCTCATCAGGAGGGATCACAGGAGGGTTGAACTCTCCACTAAAAGGATCACTCTCTGGGAGTTCTTCATCAAAAAAGATTGCCGCTGTAGCTTCATCTAAATCGCCTACAGGCTGCTGTGATTCATGGTCAATTAGCAGTTCATCAGACCATTTCGGTTTTTCATCAATTTCAGACCAAAGGTCACCACCTTGACTTTTCTCAACGGGTTCCTCGGTCCAATGAGGCAATTCTTCAGAAGAACCACCTTCACCACCAAATACAGAACGTCCCGGCTCTACAACATCCTCTGGAGTTTCGAGTCCAAGAATTCGAATTTCTTCAAATTCATCTGGTCCTCTGCCGTCTGCCACGATTCACCTCACTATCCATTTGAAACTAAACATCTAACAACTCTTCTTCTTTAGAAGATCTTGATTTCTCTATCTCACTTTCATTCGTATGAGTCAAATCGTCAAGTTCTGAAGACAGCCATTTAACGTTGTCTTCAGAAATGCCACCATTGCTAGCCAAGTCATCTAAATCCTTTCGGGAATTCCTTCTGATACCGCGTAAACGATTCTTTCCTTCTTCAGCCATACCATTCACCATTCGTACCAGATCTTGACGTCTTTCTTGTGTCAGTTCAGGGAAAACCAGTCGGATTGTCCGTCCGTCAGTGCTTGGAGTCAACCCGAGGTCAGCCTGATTTAAGCACCTTTCAATCGCCTCAACGTTTCCTTGGTCATGCGGAGTTATAAGTAGTTGTCGTGCTTCAGGAACAGAAAAAGAAGCTAGTTCCTGCATGGGCATTTCCACACCGTAAGCCTCAACTGTTAAACGTTCTACAATCGAAGAAGAAGCTCTACCTGTTCGGACTGTTCCGAATTCGCGTCGAACATGAGTTACAGATTCAAGCATCTTTTCTTTTGCTTCATCCAAAATTATCTGGAGGAGTTCTTCACTCACCACTACCTCTTTCTCCTAAGAGACTAGTGTACCTACGGCGTCTCCTGCGAGTATGGACCTAACATTACCTGCTTGCATTAAATCGAACATGACGATTGGAAGGTCGTTATCCATGCAAAGAGTTATCGCTGTTGCATCCATAGCCTGCAAGCCTTTTTGAATAACTTCTAAATGTGAAACTTCCTCTAAGAAAGTTGCAGAGGGGTCGGTTTTAGGATCTGCTGTGTATATCCCTCCGGTTCCCGAATGAGTTCCTTTCAAAACAACACCAGCTTCTATTTCTACAGCGCGTAGTGCCGCAGTTGTGTCAGTAGTGAAAAACGGATTTCCAGTTCCACCTGCAAAAATTACTACTCTCCCCTTTTCTAAATGTCGAGTAGCTTTTCGTCGTATATACGGTTCAGCGATCTGGGCCATGTGTACCGCTGTTTGGACACGAGTTGGTTGACCTAATTGTTCAAGAGTGTCCTGTAAGGCAAGTGCATTGATTACAGTAGCTAGCATTCCCATATAGTCAGCTTGAGCTCTGTCCATACCGGCTCCAGCTCCGGCCATTCCGCGCCATATGTTTCCACCACCAACTACTACCGCTATATCAACTTCATATTCAGATCTAACTTGAAAAATTTCTTCGGCTATTACACCGACGATGTCACCATCAATTCCAAATCCTGCACTGCCAGCGAAAGCCTCTCCAGAAACCTTTAAAACAATTCGGTCCCACTTGGCTTTTTTATTTTTCGAAGACTTTTTAGATTCAGAAGGTGTCATATCTAATCACCGATAAAGGCTAGCTCAAATCTGACTATCTTTCCTTCTCCAATTGTTTCCTGAACAGTTATCTTGTCGCCATGAAGTCCTTGTTCCAATAGAACTGATTCCTTGTACCAAGCAGTCAGTCTGCCTTCAACAATCTTCTCCCATGCCTGCTCGGGTTTACCTTCTGCTTTGGTTACCTCTAGCAGAGATGTTCGTTCTTGTTCGACTAAATCTTCTGAAACTTCTTCTCTGCTAAGAGCAGTTGGTTTCGCAAAAGCAATATGAAGTGCAACCTGGTGAAGCGTCTCCTGATCAACGCCTGACCCTTGCACTAAAACTCCATTAACTCCCCGTCCATCTTGCACATGCAAATATGTGTCCACTAAATCGTTATCGCTGCCTTCGACTAATACAACTTTTCCAACTGAAACGTTTTCTTTTATTGACAGCCGGACATCGTCAATGACTTCAGCTCTAGCTTCGACCGCTTGTTCACCTTCTTCTAAGACCGCTTCAGCGAGACTATTAACTAGTTCTACAAAACCATCGGATTTTGCTGAGAAGTCAGTTTCACAACGTAAATGCACCATTGCCACCTTGTTCCCGTCTGTCGCTATCGCAACAGCCCCTTCGCTATTATCTCTATCTGATCGAGAAGCAGCTTTAGCTAAGCCTTTCTCTCTTAAAGCTTGAGCCGCCGCTTCTGCGTCGCCATTGCTGTCAACTAAAGCTTTTTTTGCATCCATCATTCCAGCACCAGTTAGGTCGCGGAGTTCTTTTACATCTTTTGCTGTTACTTCAGCCATTCTGAGAGCCTTCATCTTCTACTACTGGTTGTTCTACCACTTCGTTCACAGGATCGCTATTCTGCTCGTCATCCGAGTTTTCTTGAGAGATTCTCTCCTCCCTTTCAGCTTCAGCTACGGCCGCCTCATCGCGAGCTTTAGCTTGTTCAGCTAATTTTTCTTCAGCATCTAGTGAAGGAGCTTCAGGTTTTTTTGAACGCGAGTTATGTATATGTCTGCCTTCTTCAACAGCTTCTGAGATCATGTGGCACATTAATTGACTAGCTCGAATGGCGTCATCATTTCCTGGTATCGCATGTTGAATAACATCTGGGTTGCAATCAGTGTCAACAATAGCAATAACAGGTATGCCTAGTTTGTTTGCTTCAGTTACAGCTATGTGTTCTCTTATCGTGTCTATGACGAAAACAGCATCCGGGAGTCGTGTCATGTCTTTTATGCCGGTTAAGTTGCGCTCAAGTTTTTCAAGCTCACGGTTCAGCATTAGAGCTTCTTTTTTGATCATTGCATCAAATTCACCTGATTCACGCATGCGCTGGTATTCCTGCATTTTGCTGACTCTTTTAGAGATTGTTTGAAAGTTGGTTAGCATTCCTCCCAACCAACGTTGGTTCACATATGGCATACCGCATTTATTCGCGTACGATTCAACTGCCCCTTGAGCTTGTCTTTTTGTGCCAACGAGTAACACTGTTCCTCCATTGGCAACTAGCTCGCGTGTAAAGGTGTATGCCTGTTCGACACGTTCGAGGGTTTGGTTTAGATCTATTACATAAATGCCGGATCTTTCACCATGGATAAAACCCTGCATTCTCGGATCCCAGCGTTGTGTCTGATGCCCGAAATGCACACCTGCTTCGAGCAACTGTTTCATTGTTACGACTGCCATGCCGCATTCCTTTCCCAACGGTTTAGCTGACCTCTACCAAGCGCTTAAGCGACCGTGGGCAGGCAGAGATGAAAATTTTTACCTATTAAAACAGGCGTTCAAACTCTACCTCGTGTTCCAATCGAACACTATGGCCATCTGTTATTTTGTGTATTTCAAATATTTATGAAATCACGCAATCATCATTACGGAGTGTTCCGTCCACGTAAATGCTGCCGCACCAGAAAGAGCGTCGTTCTACCATTTGATCAGCAAGAGCTCCACTCATGTTCACTGACTTAAGGTCTGCTTCCATAAGGACCGCTGCTGTCAAATCTGCTCTCATTAATTGTGCATGAGAAAGATTAGTTCTGAAGAAAAGTGCTCCTGGTGCTTTTGCATCATTGAGGCTTGCGCCAGCAAGGTTTGTATTTGAAAGAGCTGCTCCGGAAAGGTTAGCCCCGTCAAAGTTTGCTCCTGCAAGCATCGTTCCATTTAGGAGTGCGCCTTCAAGGTTCGCACCTGAAAAGTTAATTCCAGGAAGGATCATTCCAGCGAGGTTTTCCCCTGCCATATCTACATCTGAACAATCAGCATTTGGGGCAACATAGCAAGTCTTCTTCACCTCAGCTGCAACTGCTTCTTCAGCCGCTTCTGCTTCTGCTTCTGCTTCTGCTTCTGCTTCTGCTTCTGCTTC